>MDTG01418763.1_pt1 | contig 31171 bp, 33 predicted proteins | sample 811421 | NCBI WGS metagenome assembly MDTG01 (sample SAMN05326645, study PRJNA326480) | marine metagenome | isolation source: seawater | place: Pacific Ocean: South East | collected 2011
AACCGCATTGGGTATTTTCTGGCGGTTTTGAATACCGCTATCGGTTTTCAAATGGGCACCCAAATCCCAAAGCTTGGCAATCTTGGCGCAGCTTTTACCACTGACCAATTGGCTGAGGCGGCGTGACAGCGCGCCTTCGGGCTCGGCCGCATAACGTGCCATCAAAATTTGTGAAATTGCCAGACCAAGTACGCGATCGCCGATAAATTCCAATGCCTCATTATCATCGTTAACATTGAGGCTGGCATGGCGCAAAGCGCGGTGCAGCAGCTTCACATCGGCGAAAGAATGGCCGAGCGTTTCCTGCAGCGCATCCAACGAAGCCATTAATGCACCAAATTGAAAAGACGCGACAGGCGAATGGAAATCGGCCAGCGCCAAATTTCCCAAAACCGCGTGCGGTCGTCAAAAGAGAAAAACAATATTTGTGCGGGGCCGACCAAATTCTCGTGCGGCACAAAGCCGACATAACGAACAAAGCGGCTATCTGTCGAATTATCGCGATTGTCGCCCATCATGAAGTAATGCCCTTCCGGCACTTCATAAACGCCGGTATTGTCAGCCGGACTGCTATCGGCTTGGTCGAGCGTCACATAAGAGCGCCCATTGGGCAGGGTTTCGCGGAAACGTCGAATTTCGATAGGCGGCGTATTGCGGCGCAATTCTTCAAAATCGGAAAGCCGCTCGCGCTCAAGCGGCGTGCCATTAAGCCAGACAACACCGTTTTTCATTTGAATTTTATCGCCCGGCAGCCCGATGACGCGTTTGATGAAATCAGTGCGCCCATCAGACGGTAACTTGAAGACCACCACATCACCCCGCTCGGGCCCACGCTCTGAGGTGCGGCCATTGAACAATGGCGGGCTAAACGGGAAACTATGCTTGGAATAGCCATAGCTAAACTTGCTGACGAACAGAAAATCGCCAATCAGCAGGGTCGGCTTCATGGAACTGGAAGGAATATTGAACGGCTGGAAGAAAAACGATCGAATGACAATGGCGACAAGTGCCGCAATGATAAAAATACGGAGATTATCCTGCCAAGTATCGCCCTGCTTTTCGGGCGCACTGCCTTGTTTCGCCGCTTCTTCCGACATTTAGCTGTCACCCCCTTGCGGCACGGCGGAAATAATCACAATCGCTTGGGCGGTTGGAAAATCATCGGTAATGGTCAAGTCGATTTGCGCGCTCATGCCTTCCGGGGTGATTTTCTCCAATCGCGCCAGCGCACCATTGGTCAATTTCATGGTCGGCTTGCCCGAGGGTAGATTGGCGACCGCCATATCGCGCCAAAACACACCTTGCCGCAAACCCGTGCCGAGCGCTTTTGAACAGGCCTCTTTAGCGGCAAACCGCTTGGCATAGGAAGCGGCGCGCAGCTTGCGGCGTTCCGAACGCTTTTGTTCGGTTTCGGTAAACAGGCGTTGCACAAAGCGATCGCCAAACCGCTCGAGCGACTGCTCAATGCGACGAATATCGATAATGTCATTGCCAATACCTAAAATCATGAGGCCGCGCCGCCCCGCGCTTCATCCATCAAACCGCTCATCCTGGCAATCGCCGCGTCCAAGCCCACGAAAATTGCTTCGCCGATAAGAAAATGCCCGATATTCAATTCTATCACTTGCGGAATGGCCGCTATCGGCTTGACCGTTTCAAAGCAAAGCCCGTGTCCGGCATGGACTTCCAACCCCAATTCATCGGCCAGCGCCGCCCCTGCCGCCAATTTCTCCAACTCCGCGTCAAAAGCCGCGTTGTCGCCTTCATGATACGCGTGGCAATAAGTGCCGGTGTGCAATTCGACAATATCGGCGCCCAGCTTGGCCGAGGCGCGGATTTGAGCTTCATCGGCATCAATAAAAAGCGAGACGCGAATACCGGCTTTTTTCAGCGGGTCGATAATGCTCGGCAATTTATTGTCATTGGCGACAACATCAAGTCCGCCTTCCGTCGTCACTTCTTGGCGTTTCTCCGGCACGATGCAGCACGCATTTGGCTTATGGCGCAGCGCAATTTGCAGCATTTCTTCGGTAGCCGCCATTTCAAGATTGAGCGGCAAACCGATACCACCGGCAAGACGAGCAATGTCATCATCGCCAATATGGCGGCGATCTTCGCGCAAATGCGCGGTAATACCATCAGCACCGGCGCGCGCCGCTAGTTCTGCTGCGCGCACGGGGTCAGGCAAACCGCCGCCGCGGGCGTTCCGAATGGTCGCCACATGGTCAATATTGACGCCCAATCTCAATTTGTCACTCTCAGCCATCAGCCCTGTTTAGCATCATTTTCTTCGGCTGCACTGCGTTTTCTCTTAATGCGCTCCTGCCGCTGCTTTTGATAAGCTTCGATAGACCACAGGCTCGGATAGTAAACAATCAGCCCCATAATAAGGCCAATCGGAAGCCAGCCGATCATCATCGGGCCGATAACCGGAAGCAATGTTCCCATTGGCGCATCGAGAAGAAGCTCAACGGATAATTGCAGCAACTCTCTGTCATCGGCAGTGCGCCCCAATAGAAAATTGCCGATGTTGAAGGTCGCCAACCAAATAAACGGGAAACTGGCCGGATTGCCGACCCATGTGCCGAGCACGGCAGCGATAAAATTGCCACCGACAAAATAGATGATGATGGCGCACCAAATAATATGCGTGCCCAAAATAGGATTGGCCGAGGCAAAAGCGCCGATTGCCAAACCCAAAGCGATGGAATGCGGTGTACCTGACAAACGCACCGTACGCTGCCAGAGATATTTGGTTGCCCGCCCCCAACCTTCGCGTGGCCATAGAAACTGGCGCAGACGCTCAAAAATAGTTTGTGGATTGCGACGCTTGAACATTAGGCAAGCCTATTTGAGGCCACGACTTCCCGGCCTTACAGCGGGAACATCGACCAAATCGGCGGGGGCATTGTCTGCTTCAAAGGTTTCGACGGTGATGCTGGCGAGGCTGGCCAACGACACGCCGACGTCTGCCGTGCCGCCGGAGCGGTCAATCAGGCAACCAGCACCGACGACATGGCCGCCATGCGCGCCTATGGCGGCAATCGCCTCACGTGATGACAGGCCGGTGGTGACGATGTCTTCAATCATCACGACTTTAGCGTTTTCGGACAAATGAAAGCCGCGGCGCAGGGTGAACTTGCCATCGACACGCTCAAGAAACATGAAGTCGACATTGAGCGCGCGCGCCAATTCATGGCCGATAATCAACCCGCCCATTGCCGGTGCGACGACGCAATCAACATCTCCCTCAACATTGTCTTTGATTTTGGCCGCCAATGCTTCCGCCAATCGAGCGGCGCGACGCGTATCCATCAACACGCGGGCGCATTGTAAATAAGTGCGACTGTGCAAACCGGAAGACAAAATAAAATGCCCTTCAAGCAGGGCCTCGGCATCACGGAATTCATTGAGCACTTGGTCTGGTGTCATATTAATTGTCGGTCGCCCCACCAAAAATGACCCGCTTTGCTTCGCTGATAACGCGGCTGCCTTTCAGCGCATTAACCAGCTGTTCCATATGTTCTTTGTCGCGCACTTGCACATCCACCGTCAGATCGCAGAAGTCTTCATTGAGATGAATTAACGACAGATTCGTTATATTGGCATCAAAATCTGCAATAGTTTGCGTGATGACGCTAAGAGATCCTGTGCGATTGACCGCCGTCAGATGGACACGGCTGGCGAATAATTGCTCGTTTTCCTCATCCCATTCCATCGGCACCCAGCGCTCGCGGCTGTCTTCGAAGGCTGCCAATTCGCGCGCATTGGATGGATAGACAACCACACCCTGTCCCGGCGTCACAATACCTACAATATCATCCCCGGGTAGCGGGAAGAAGTTTTCTGCCACATTAACAACCGTGCCATAAAGAGCGCCATTGACAGGTATCATGGCAGCGCCTTGCTGGCCCGCCTTGCCGGGGCGTCCGATGAGACCGCGCATGGCACCGGCGAACCGGTCGCGCTTGCGCAAAGCCTTTTTCGGCATGGTGGCCAGCATTACGTCGGCGGCAGAAATCGTGCCGCGCCCGACGGCCTCATAAAGCGTATCCATGCTATCGAAAAACAAGACGCCAAGCGCGCGGTCGAGCACGCTGGCCGAGCTATCAACCCCTTCAGCGGCAAACAGATTATCAATCATTCGTGCGCCCAATTTTATGAAGTCCGCTGCTTCGCGCTCGCGCAAAGCGTGGCGAATGGCGGCACGCGCCTTGCCCGTATGGACATGATTAAGCCAATTTTGGCTCGGCAATTGCTCATCACCGCGAATGATTTCAATCTCATCGCCGTTTTTCAGCAACGTGCGGAACGGCAGCTTGAGGCCGTTAACGCGAACACCGATACAGCTATTGCCGATCTCAGTATGCACCGCATAGGCGAAATCCAGCGCTGTCGCGCCGCGCGGCATGGCAATCAGGCGCCCCTTTGGGGTGAAGCAGAACACTTGGTCATTGAACAATTCAAGCTTGGTATTCTCCAAAAACTCTTCCGCCGAGCCGCCGTTTTTCAGCTGGTCGACCATATCTTTCAGCCAGGTAAACGGCTCGATTTTGGCAGTATCGGGGCAGTCTGCCTTGCTGTCCTTATAGGTCCAATGCGCGGCCACGCCACGTTCGGCAATATTATGCATTTGCTCGGTGCGGATTTGCACTTCCACACGCTGCTGATTGGGGCCGATAACCGTGGTGTGCAATGATTGATAGCCGTTCAGCTTGGGCGTTGAGACATAATCCTTATAGCGCCCGGGTACATAGCGGAAATTACGATGCAGCACACCGAGCGCCTGATAACACGCCGCCTCATCGGCCACGACCACCCGATAGCCGAACACGTCAGATAGCTGCTCCAGCGAAATCGACTTGTTCTGCATTTTGCGCCAAATCGAAAACGGCCGCTTTTGCCGCCCATGCACATGGGCTTTGATGCCGTTCTCGCCCAGTAGCGCGGAAAAATCATATGCGATGGCTTCCAGCATATCGCCACTATCTTGCTTCAATTCGTCGAGCCGCTCGACAATCAGTTCGCGGCCCTCTTTATTGACCTCGGCAAAGGCGAGGTCCTCCAGCTCGTCACGGAAGTTTTGCATGCCGACGCGACCGGCCAAAGGCGCATAAATATCCAGCGTTTCTTGCGCGATGCGTTTGCGCTTTTTGTCGGAAGAAATGAAATGCAGCGTTCGCATATTGTGCAGCCGGTCGGCCAACTTGACCAAAAGAATGCGCACATCGCTGGCCGTGGCCAGCAGCAGCTTGCGGAAGTTTTCGGCCTGCGCCATATCAGCGGAAGACAATTCGAGCAATGACATTTTGGTCACGCCATTGACCATATCGGCAATTTCGCGGCCAAAAATTTTTTCAATCTCGCCAAATGTGGCGTCTGTGTCTTCAATCGTGTCGTGCAACAGCGCGGTGGCGATGCTGGCCGTGTCAAGGCGCAAATCGGTGAGAATGCCGGCCACTTCTACCGGATGCGAATAATACGGGTCGCCCGAGGCGCGTTTCTGGTCGCCATGCTTTTGCGTGGCATAAACATAGGCGCGGTTGAGCAAATCTTCGTTGGCGCGCGGCTCATAGGAGATAACGCGATCTACAAGTTCATATTGGCGCATCATGGCAAAAGCCCCCCTGCGCGTGGGGCGGGTAAGATATGTGTCTGCCTAGTCGTCGCGACCATCACCCCGGTCTTTCGGTCCGGCATTTTCCAGCGACTGCAGCGCGGCGAGAATATCGTCTTCGGTCATTTCCACCATTTCCGCATTCCCAGCGGCGGCTTCTAAGCCTTCGCCTGCGCCATCGGCCTCCGGGGCGGCCAGCGGCATAGCGATAATGTCTTCTTCCGGCTCATCAATATCGACCTGTTTTTGCAAAGAGCCGACAAGGTCTTCGCGAATATCGGCGGGCACCAGCTTTTTATCGGCAATTTCGCGCAGCGCGACGACGGGGTTTTTGTCATTGTCGCGCTCGACCAGCAGTTCGGCACCGGCCGACATGCCGCGCGCGCGGTGCGATGCCAATAGCACCAACTCGAACCGGTTTGTTATCTTGTCTACGCAGTCTTCTACGGTCACACGGGCCATGCGGCGCTCCTAATGTCTGGTTATGCGACTTTATTTAGGCCGCATAACGCATTATCGCAAGTAAATTGTTATATTGGAAGGGGAATTAAGCCAATCCCGCGATATCAGTGCTGGGCATTCAACGATTAGAGTTTTGATAAACTTCTTCGTTCATAAGCGGGAAGCCCCTTTATAAGCTCGTTCACCCCTGCCCCGCTTATAGGGTGTTGCCAGCCAGGCGCAATGTCGCGCAGCGGATATAAAACAAAGGCGCGCGCCGCCAGCCGGGGGTGCGGAATTTGCGCCAAGCCATCCTGCACCACGGCGTGATAACTTAAAATATCGATGTCCAGCGTGCGCGGCCCCCATTGCACGCGCCGCTCGCGCCCGAACGCCCCCTCCAGCGAATGCAAGCGGCGCAACAGGCCAAGCGGCGGCAATACGCTGCGAACCGCCACCACCGTATTGATGTAATCGCCCTGTGCTTGACCCTCGACCTTCGGCCCCACCGCCGCCGAGCGATAAAGGGGCGCGCGGGCCACCACATGCGCACCGTATAGTGGCAAATTATCAATCGCCGCACCTATAAGCTGCGCCGAATTGGCAAAATCGCCAGCCAAATTGCTGCCCAAAGCGAAATAAATCATGCGCCCTAACTACAAGAGTTTGTAGATGTGGGCAAACCGCCTATGATGCGGGCATGAGCGCTGTTCTTTCCCCCTTGCCTGAAGCAGACTGCCGAATATGCCCGCGCCTCGCAGCCTATCGCAATAAAAACCGGGCTGCCGAGCCGGGTTGGTTCAACGCCCCCGTGCCGTGCTTCGGCGACCCGCAAGCGGAATTGCTGATTGTCGGCCTCGCCCCCGGCGTGACCGGCGCCAATCGCACCGGCCGCCCCTTCACCGGCGATTGGGCCGGCGATTTGCTGTATCACACCTTGGCGAAATTCGGCTTCTCCGAAGGAACTTACGATAAGGACATAAATGACGGGCTGCGGCTCAGAAACTGCATGATTACGAATGCGGTGCGCTGTGTCCCGCCGCAAAACAAGCCGGTCGGCGCGGAAATCAATAATTGCCGCCCGTTTTTGGCGGCGCGGCTGGCCGGTCTGCCGAAGCTGAAAATAGTGCTGTCGCTCGGCAAAATTTCGCATGACAGCGTGTTGCGCGCCACCAATACCACGCTGAAAGACGCGCCCTTCGGCCACGCCACCGCCTATCAACTGCCCGATTTCACGCTGGTCTCAAGCTATCACTGCTCGCGCTACAACACCAATACGGGCCGCCTGACGGAAGAAATGTTTGAAAATGTGTTTGCGGATATTAGGGCGCGGCTATCTTAACAGTCTCGCCTTTTGCCGCTGCCAATCGCGTTTTTTCTCGACCTCGCGCTTATCGCCCTTTTTGCGACCGCGCGCCAGACCGAGCAGCAGCTTGGCTTTGCCGTATTCATTGAAATACAGCTTGAGCGGCACAATGGTCATGCCGTCGCGCTGCACCGCCGCCATCAGCTTGTTCAATTCGCGCCTGTGCAACAGCAGCTTGCGCGGCTGCGTCGCTTTATGGTTGTGGCGATTGCCCGCAACATACTCGGGAATATCGGCATTCATCAAAAAGCCCTCACCGTCGCGCACCATGGCAAAGCTGTGCGCCAAATTTGCCTTGCCGAGCCGCAGGCTCTTCACTTCCGTGCCTTGCAGCACCAAACCAGCCTCAAATGTTTCGGTGACTTCAAAATCACGGCGGGCGCGGCGGTTTTCGGTAATTGTGCCGTCACCCGCGCCGTTTTTCTTGCGGCCACCCGCTTTCGAAGACATGACTAAAGCCCTAAGCCGTCCATTGCGGCATCGATTTGCGCGCGCGCATGGTCTGAAGCGGGCAAAAGCGGCAAGCGAATTTCTTCTTGGCATTTGCCCAGCCGCGCCATCGCATATTTGGCCGGTGATGGGCTGGTTTCGCAAAACAACGCATCCATCAGCGGTAAAAGCTCGGCCAGCAGCGCCTCGGCTTTGTCAAAATCGCCGTCCAGCGTGGCTTTTTGCACGGCGACGCATTTGGCCGGCGCGATATTGGCGCATACGGAAATCACCCCGACACCGCCGGCGCGGTTGAAATCCACCGCGCTGGCATCTTCGCCCGACAACTGAATGAAATCCCCGCCGCAGGTTTCAGCCTGTTGGCCAACTCGTGCCATATTGGCAGTGGCGTCTTTCACGCCGACAATATTGTCAATCTCGGCCAAACGCCCCATCGTCTCGGGCGTCATATCCACGATTGAGCGTCCTGGGATATTGTAGAGAATAATCGGCAGCGCGGTGTTTTCGGCAATCGCCGCGAAATGTGCGAACAACCCGTCTTGCGTCGGCTTGTTGTAATAAGGTGTGACGTGCAGCACAGCATCAGACCCCGCCTTCTCCGCATGCTGCGTAAAGGCAATCGCCTCAGCCGTTGAATTGGAACCGGCGCCCGCAATAATTGGCACGCGCTTGGCCGCCGCTTCAACCACCACTTCGACAACGCGCTCATGCTCGGCATGGCTCAGCGTCGGGCTTTCACCGGTTGTGCCGACCGGCACCAAACCGTAAATCCCTTCTGTGATTTGCCAATCCACCAGCGATTGCAGCGCCGCTTCATCGAGCGCGCCGTTTTTAAAAGGTGTAATCAGTGCCGTTATCGCACCCCGAAACATTTTTCGCTCCTATATGCACGGCGGGGCTTGTGTCCCTGCCGACTTGGCGGCAACATACCACATGATTTCGCGGCGACAAGCATTGCGCCGCATGGGGAGAGAACGATGAGCAAAACGAAAACCAGCGCAGTCATTTTCGGAGTAGGCCCACGTCAGGGTTTGGGCGCAGAACTGTGCCACCGCGCCGCCGCGCGAGGACTGCACGTTTTTGTCAATGGCCGCACGGCTGAGAAGATAGACGCAATCGTCGCCGATATTGAAAAAGCGGGCGGCAGCGCCTCCGCCCTTTTGGCGGACGTGACAGACGAAAAAGCAGTGAGTGCGGCGGTTGAGCAAATTGAGAAAGACGGGCGCCCGCTCGAATTGGCGATTTACAACGCTGGAAACAATCGCCCGGAAAAATTTCTCGATGTCACTGCTGAGGTGTTTGAGGATATGTGGAAGGTCATTTGCTTTGGCGGCTTTCTGGCTGCACAAGCTATTGTGCCGCTTATGCTTAAGCAAGGCGACAGAGCGCCACGACAAAGTCTGTTGTTCACCGGTGCCAGCGGTTCTTTGCGCGGCAAGGCAGGATTTTCCGCTTTTGCTGCCGGTAAGGGCGCTCTGCGCATGATGGTGCAATCATTGGCGCGCGAGTTTAACCCGCAAGGCATTCACGTCGGCCATGTGATTATTGACGGTGCTATTAATGGCGACAAAGTGCGTTCGCTATGGGCTGAATATCTCGATAGCAAGGGCGAAGACGGCGCACTCGAGATTGACGCCATTGCTGATGCATTTTTCATGATGCATGAACAACACCGCTCGGCCTGGACACAGGAGCTCGACCTTCGCCCGTTTAAGGAAGAATTCTAAAATAGAATGCCTTTTCGGTGCCGATGATATAACCGAGGTAAGCGTCCGAGGTGGTTGCCGGAGAAATCGTAAAGACCTAGCAAAATGACTTGAAAACCTAACTCCCCTTGTCTATCAACGGCGGTGGAGAGGTGGCCGAGTGGTCGAAGGCGCTCCCCTGCTAAGGGAGTATGCGGTAGTCCCGCATCGAGGGTTCGAATCCCTTCCTCTCCGCCACTTTATTTTTCACCAGTTTTTCAGTCAGCGGGGACGGCTCACCCGCGATTTGTGTCGGCGCGCGCGGTCTTCGTCAAAGCCAACAAGCCCATAAAAAAGCAGGCCGATAATGAAACCGGCGCACTTTCAATCGATTGAAAAATTGCGATTTACTTGTCTTCTTTGGGCAGCCAAATTTGTCCCAGCATCATCGCGGTGATGACCAGCAAGAAAAGCATACCGGGAATGCCGATGCCGGACGGCTCGGTGGTTCCGACGAAGTCAATAAAGCCTGTGGCAATATCGGAAATCTCGACGCCTTGTGCTTGCAATTGGCTTAAAGCGCGCGCCGTCAGCGGATTATTGGCGCTGAAGAACGTCCACGCATTATAAACAAAAAACACGGAAAGAAGGCAAAAAGCCGATGACAAAACCTTCGCAATAATATTCGGCTCTTCACCGCTGACCGGTGTCCGCGTTTGCACGGCCGTGCGCAAAGCCAACCAAATCAACAATATTGTAGCGATTGTACCGAGACCATTGCCAATGCGCGCCGACTGAAAAAGCGACCAAATTTGATATTCTTCCATAATTCCTCCCAGAGGATTTCATATATCGGAACGACATAGTTCCGAAAATACAGTGCCTTTAGAGGCACGCTTTCTGTACCCCAAAAAAACTGTTCCCGGAACTTTTCACAAGACATAAAGCAGTTATTTCGTCAGTATTTTTGTACCGCAACAATGCGGCGCGTTAATTTATTTTGGAGGGAAAAATGAACGCAATGATTGCTTCGAATAGCTTCTATGCAGATATTTATATATCAATGGGATTGTTCTTCATCGGTTCGGCATTTCTACTTTGGCTGGGCATGCGGGTGACATCGGTTTTGGTCGAACGCAATACCGACAACCCGATTGCCAAAGGTCTAGCCGTATTATTCGGCCTCGCTGTCGGCTTCAACTTCATCACCACGGGCGCGCAAATGGCTCTCATGCAGCAGCGCCATGCGTGGACCCTGAAAAGCTACGCCGATCAGGGTGTTGAAATCCCACAAACCGCCGTCGCCTTTATCGAATTAATGGGTGTCGGCAGCGCTTTGCCGGAGCCGTCATTAACGTCTAACCCGATTATGCTGGTTATCGGCCTTATCGGCACGGCTTTCTGCATTTTACCGCTGTTTGTTCCGGCAAACTCAGGCAAATAAGCCATGACTTCATACTGCGCGGGGCTTCGGCTCCGCGCATTTTTTTGTGCCTGCCCGCCGTGGTCGGTGCGCCGGTAATCATGCCGCTTGCCGTGTTCAAGCTTGCCCCGGTCGGCAAACCGGTTTCCGACCATGTCACAGCGTCATTTTCAGGGTCTTGCGCATTGAGGGCAATCGTTTGCGGGTGATTTTCAATGCGGGATACATCGTCCACCATACCAATGACGAGACGTTCATTTTCAATAAGCCTGATGCACGGATAATGTCCGGTATGATGTCTGATCCAAACCGCTGAAAGCATACTTAATCCGGCCTCAGAAGCATTGCCAAGCCCAAAACTCAGAATTTATAACAAATGTTTTGAAGTAAAGGGTACTGTGGCCTTTCAGTTTCTCGAACATGACTATACTCATCCTTTCGAAATTCAATTTCGATCGGGCGCACTTTAAAAAGCCAAAAGGTAAAATTTCGTTAACGCAAAACGGGTTAAATTCGCAGGGACATTTTTTTTGAAAATCCGGTCCGGACAAATGATTGACGAAGCCGAAAAACTGACCCAAAATTCAACAATCCAGGTTTGGGGAGATGCCCTATGGCAACGCATGACACGATTATTCGTAACGGCCTGATTTATGATGGCAATGGCGCGCCGCCTTTTGAGGCGGACATTGCCATTGATGGCGGCATTATCAGCCAAATCGGCAAAATTGACGGCAAAGGCAGCAATGAAATTGATGCCAAAGGGCAAATCGTTGCGCCCGGCTTTGTCGACATTCACACCCATTATGACGGTCAAGCGGCGTGGGGCGATACGCTCGACCCGTCTTCTCTACATGGTGTAACCACAGCGGTGATGGGCAATTGCGGTGTCGGCTTCGCGCCGGTGCATGACAGCGACCATGACCGCCTTATTCAGCTGATGGAAGGCGTTGAGGATATCCCCTTCCCCGTTTTAGCCGAAGGTTTGCCTTGGGAGTGGGAAAGCTTTGCCGATTATCTCGATTTTCTGACACCTCGGCGCTTCGACATTGATTTGGCGGCGCAAGTGCCGCACGCCGCCATGCGGGTTTATGTGATGGGAGAACGTGGCGCCAATCGCGAAGACGCAAGCGATGACGACATCGCCAAAATGGCTGAGATTGCGCATGACGCAGTGATGGCAGGTGCCTTGGGCTTTTCCACTTCACGCACGCTCAATCACCGTTCGGCGGACGGCAATCCAACGCCAACGCTGACGGCCAGCGAGAAAGAATTGCGCGGCATTGCCATGGGATTGAAAAGGGCTGGCCGCGGCACGCTGCAATTTGTTTCCGACTTTGACGATATGCATCAGGAAATGGCCATGCTGCGGCGGCTGGTTGAACAATCGGGCCGCCCGCTTTCCGTTTCCATCGCCCAAGCGGACAGCAAGCCGACCCTGTGGCGGCATTTAACCGACTGGCTGGAGCAAGGCGAAGCGGACGGCTTGCCTATGCGCGGGCAAGTCGGCTCGCGACCGGTCGGGGTTTTGCTCGGCCTTGAATTGACCTTGAACCCGCTATCGGGGCATCCGAGCTTTGCCAAAATCGCCCATTTACCGCTGGCGGAAAAAGTTGCCGCCTTGCGCGACCCTGACTTCCGCGCGCAATTACTCGCTGAGGAAGCCGGTTCCGACAATCCGTTTGTCAGAGCCTTATTGGCCAGCTTCGGCAAAATCTTTGTGCTTGGCGACCCACCAGATTACGAACCGACGGTAGACAAAACCGTCGCGGCCATCGCACGGCATCGCGGCGTCAGCGAGGTTGAAGTGGCGCTCGACTTGATGCTCGATAATGACGGGCGCGGCGTTCTATACTTCCCGTTTCTCAACTTTGCCGAGGGCAATCTCGACAGCACGCGCGTCATGCTGGAAAGCGAGGCAACCCTGCCCGGCCTGTCAGATGGTGGCGCTCATGTCGGCATGATTTGCGACAGTTCATTCCCGACCACTTTGCTGACCCATTGGGGGCGTGACCGCACACGCGGCAAAGGCTTGCCTTTGGAATTGCTAATTAAAAAACAGAGCCGCGACACGGCGCATTGGGTAGGCTTGCATGACCGCGGCGTGTTGATGCCCGGCTATCGCGCAGATATTAACATTATTGATTTTGCCAAGCTGCGCTTGCACTTGCCGGAAATAAATTATGACTTGCCAGCGGGTGGCCGTCGCCTGATGCAGCGCGCTACGGGTTACACCGCCACTCTGGTCGCCGGTGAGGTGACCTATCGCGACGGCACGCCAACCGGTGCCAAGCCTGGCAAATTAGTGCGTGGCGCGCAAGCCAAGCGCGCGCAAAAGCTGGCTGCCGAATAGCTTGCCGAGAGGCCGCGCAGACCTATCTCCTGTGCAAAGCCGGGAGAGGTCATGAAAATCTACTTGCGCCGAATATGGGTTGGCCTTTTGGCCGCTTTGCCCGTGCTGGTTTTGCTAAATCTGACCTTGTTTGCCATGCGCTCAGCAGCGTGGCTGCCCGAGGCGGCTATTGCCGAAGCGGCGCAATATGATGTTGAGATTATTCGCGACGCCCATGGCGCGCCGCATATTTACGGCAAGCGCGATGTCGATGTCGCCTTTGGTCTGTCCTACGCCCATGCCGAAGACGACTTCAAAACCATGCAGCAAATGATCCCGTTTTATCGCGGCCAGCTAGCGCGCGAAATCGGTTTGGATGGCGCGCCGATTGATTTTCTCGTTCATTGGCTCGATGTGCGACGCCAAGTAATCGATAATTATGAGCGTGTTCTGTCGCCGCCAATCCGCGCCCACTTAAAAGCCTATGCGGACGGGCTGAATTATTATGCCGCAACGCACCCGATGGAGGCTGACCCGCGCCTGTTTCCAATCACTCCGCAAGATTTGACCGTTGGTTTCTCGCTACAGCATCTATTGTTTTATGGCTTTGAGAGCCACGTTACCAAGCTGTTTGCCGACAGCCAGCAATATGAACTCGCCACCGCGCCGGACAGCGCTTCTCTGACGCGCCATATTGGCGCTGCCGGTCTGCCCGTCGGCTCCAATGCGTTTGCCATAAACGCCCAAAAGTCATCCGATGGCGCGACACGCATCATGATTAATTCGCATCAACCGCTCACCGGTCCGGTCGCTTGGTATGAGGCACATGTGAGATCGGATGAAGGCTGGGATATGCATGGCGGTGTTTTTCCTGGCATGCCGTTTATCGCCAAAGGGTTCAATCCCGATATCGGCTATGGCGTCACCGTCAATAAGCCGGACTTGGTTGACGTCTATAAGTTGACGCTGAACCCAGACAATGATGATGAATATATGCTAGACGGCGTGCCGCGCGCTTTCGAAAGCCGCCGCCATTGGCTGAAAATAAAATTGCTCGGTAATTTCTATCTGCCGGTGCCGCGCACAATTTTGAAAGCTGTGCATGGCCCGGCCCTCGAGACGGCGCACGGCACATATGCGGCGCGCTTTGCCGGCATGGGTGAAATGCGCCAACCCATGCAATGGATGGCGATGAACAAAGCCCGCAATCTCGAAGAGTTCAAAAACGCCATGGCCATGCAAGCCATTGTCTCTTTCAACTTTGTCTATGCTGACCGCAGCGGTAATATTTATTTCTTGCACAATGGCCGCATACCGAAACGCGCGCCAGGCTGGGATTGGCAGAAATACCTCCCCGGCGATCGCAGTGATTTGATTTGGCAGCGGCAAATTTCATTTGAGGAAATGCCTCAGCTAAGTAATCCGTCATCGGGCTATCTTTTATCGACCAATCAAGACCCGTTTAAGGTCACCGCTGCCAATGATAATTTGCCGCGCGACAATTATCCGCCTGAACTCGGCTTGCAAACCCGAATGACCAATCGCGCCGATCGTGGGCTGACTATGTTTGCCGAAGCTGGTCGGATGAGCGAGGCCGACTTCATCGCCGTGAAATGGGACAAGTTTTACGACCCGAAGAGCCGCGCCACGAAATATGTGCGCCGCATTGCCGATATGGATTTTGAAGCCGGTTCGTTGCAGCAAAAGGGGCAGGCCGTATTGGCGGCGTGGAATGGCGAAACAGCGCGCGACAATCGCCAAGCGGCCTTGGCGGTGTGCCTGTTATCGGAAGAATGGAAAGCCGAGCAAGCAGGTAAACCCGCTCCCTATATTGCGCCGGTTTACGACACCTGCCTTAAGGAACTGATGAGCGCATTCGGGCGGCTTGACCCGCTTTGGCAGGAACGCAACCGACTGATGCGCGGTAAAACCGATTTGCCGCTCGGCGGTGGCCCTGATGTGCTGCGCGCCATTTACGGCCTGCCGGAAGAAGACGGACGCTTAAAGGCCGTCGCCGGCGACGGGCTGGTGGTCTATACGGCGTGGGATAAGAACGGCAAGCAAAGCGCCGGTATGGTGCATAATTTCGGAGCCGCCAGCACGCGACCCTCCTCGCCGCACTATGACGACCAAGCGCCGCTTTTCGCCGCCGAACAATTCCGCCCCGTGGCACTGACGCGAGAAGATGTGCTGCAAACGCCGCATACAATCACGCGCTTGCCGTTCAATTAGGCGCGTGCCGCCTCGAAGTTGAGAATATCCTGCTTTTTCTCAAGGCCGTAATAATAGCCGCCCAAACTGCCGTTATGCGCCAAGACGCGATGGCACGGAATAATGAAAAAGATCGGATTTTTGCCGACCGCTGAGCCGACCGAGCGGTTGGCATTCGGCTTGCCGATTTGCTGCGCAATCACCTTATAGCTGCTGGCCCGTGCAAAAGGAATTTGCAGCAGGCTGCGCCACACCGATAGTTGGAACGGCGTACCCCTCAAATGCAGCGTTAGCCGTTGCGGGGTGTCGGTAAAATAGCTCAGCGCCGCATGGTGGTATGGTGTGGTTTGCTCAATAATGTTCGCTGTTGGATAACGCGCGCGCAATTCGTCTTCGCTGCGCCCATCCATATCCAGCCATAAATGTGCCAAACCCTGAGTTGTCGAGGCCAGCAATAAGGGGGCGAACGGGCTATCGGCACGGCTTATAAAAAACTGCGATGGCGGCGCTTCCATTTCAATCACGTCAATGGTATCGGCGGGGCGCATTGGCTTCTCCTTTTTTATGACGATAGCCAGTATGATTGACGTTCGCGAGAGACATGTTGCGCCTGCCCACAGCTTTCGTTAAACCGCAATAATGCGCGACAAAAGGAAAAAAGTCATAGGGGTGACCTTGCTTGTGCTGGCTCTGTCGTTGGCGTTTCAAGCCGTTACCCATAGCCAGTTTTATAAAGACTTAGAATGGCTGAATGTGGACAAGCATCAGCACTGACGACTAACCCCGTGCCTCAAACAAATAACCGAGGCGCGGATAATGTACCAACACATCACCGACTTGCTCATCCGTGCGTTTGACAGCCAAGGCTTCTGCTGTTGACCAAATAATTTCACCGACCGTTTCCTCTTGGCCATAATCATTCGGTTTAATGGCAATTATTTGCCCGACAGGCAAAGCCTTATCTTCCATCGCATCGGCCGGCGGCGTGTAGTCGGGCGTTGCATCGCGCGCAACAGCCAGCGCATCGGCAGCTTGCATATCGCTGCGCTGCCCTTCGCCCATATCGAGAATACCTTTCAGCCATTTGGCAATAGCGGGATGCTTATTCACCTCGGCACTCAATGACGGCGCATTGCAGGCAAAATTCAAAACATGGAAAACCGCGGCATCGGCCAGTGTAAAGCGCTCACCCAGCATAAAAGGCTTGACCGCAAGCTGGCGGTTTATCATCTGTAAATCGAGCACAAACTGCGCTTTCATATGGTCAACCGGCAAGGCGGCGGCAAGCACCTCGGGCCGCTGCATGGCAGCTCGGTCAGCGAGAAAATCTTTCGGTACCAAATCACCGATTTCAAAAATGCTCGGCGCAGCGGCGTGTTGGAATAACCGATAATCGGCCCAATCGGCAATCATCTCGGCCGCACCCTGCAATTCCGACGGTGTCAGCGGCGTGTCGGGACAACGCCTTTCAATTTCGCGTATCATCAGCTTAGTGTCGCAATAAATATGCGCGCCGATTTGCAGCACTGGAATTTTGCGATAGCCGCCGGTCAGCGCTGTCAGGTCGGGCTTCGGGGCAATCACCGGTTGCTCGACCGCCTGCCACGCCAAATTCTTGAAGGCGAAAATGCTTATCACCTTTTTCGAGTAAGGCGACAGCGCATATTGATGCAATATCAGGTCAGTCATTAGGCAGCAGCATCAAAATAAGGCCGGTCTCCGGCAATCGTTACGCGCTCCATCACCCGCACTTCAGGATAATAATCCGACGCTGCAAAATGTTGGCAAGCGCGATTGTCCCAAAACGCCATCGACCCCGGCCGCCAGCTAAAGCGGCACTGGACTTCCGGGTTCCAAGCGGTTTTATAAAGCTTATCCAGCAAGGCGGCACTTTCTTCCGGCTCCATATCGACAATATGGTCGGTGAAAGCGGCATTTACATAAATCAGCCGCTCATTGGTTTCAGGATGCGTGCGCACCACCGGATGCACCATTGGTGGATATTTTTCGTGCAATTCTTCAGCCTTTTTGCCGAGGCGGCGGGCGAAGACGCGCGCAATATCATGCGACGCCGAGAGGTTTTCAATCTTCTCTTTCGTTTCGTCAGAAAGGCGCTCATAGGCCATCACCATATTGGCGAACAGCGTGTCACCGCCGACCGGTGGCAATTCAATAGCGCGCAAAATTGAACCGAGCGACGGGGCTTCGCGCCATGTCACATCAGAGTGCCAACGATTTTCCGAGCCGCGCGATTTCGGCCCATGCGCAATGCGCAGCACTTCCGGATTGGGCTGATCTTTTGGTGTTGCCGGATGAATTTCCAAATCGCCGAACTGAGCGGCAAACTCAATATGCGCCTCTTGGTTCAAATTTTGGTTACGGAAAAATACCACGCGATGCTGTAGCAACGCCGCCCGCACCTCCTCAATCAATATGTCGTCAAATTTCGACAAGTCGCAGTCGAGCAATTCGGCACCGCAAGCGGGTGTCAACTGCTCGAGGCGAAAACGACTGAATTCACTCATGAGAACCTCCCCTTTTGAAAAACAGTTTGTAGGGAAATTGTGTGTCGGTCAATCGCCTCTTCATTTTGCCAGATGAGTTTGTTAGTTTTGGGGCAGCTATTCAGGGAAACGGAATAATTATGAGTGTCGTGGTTATCGGAGCCGGTCAGGCCGGCTTGCAAACAATTATGAGCCTGCGCCAGGGAGGCTATGAGGGCGATATAACGCTTATCGGTGATGAAGCCTATCTGCCTTATCAACGCCCGCCCCTGTCGAAAGCTTATCTATCGGGGAAAATGGAACGTGAGCGGCTTTTCTTAAAGCCTGAAGATTTTTACAGCGACAATAATGTGACGCTGAAACTCGAAACTGAGGTTGCAAGCATTGATGCGGCGGGGAAAACCATTGCGCTGAATAATGACGAAACACTGGCCTATGACCATGCGGTGATTGCCACAGGCAGCCGACCGCGCTTGCTGGATGTGCCGGGCCGCGAATTGAACAATATTTTTGATCTGCGCGGCATGGCCGATATTGACGCCATGCAACCGCATTTCGAAAGCGGCAAAAAGCTGGTGATTGTCGGCGGCGGCTATATCGGGCTGGAAGCAGCAGCGGTTGCCGCCAATATGGGCATGCAGGTGCATGTCTTGGAAGCCGCACCGCGCTTGTTGGCGCGCGTTGCCGAACCGGAAATTTCAGCCTTTTACACGCGCCTGCACAAAGACCAAGGCGTAACTTTAATGACCGAAAGTCAAATGACCGGCTTTGCTGGGGACGGTACGGTGAGCGGTGTTGAAATGGCCGACGGCAGCACTGTCGAGGCCGATATCGTCATTACCGGCATCGGTATTTTGCCCAATGTTGAATTGGCCGAAGCGGCAGGGCTGCAAGTAGATAACGGCATTGTCGTCAATCAACTGGGGCAAACCAACGACCCGCATATTTTCGCCGCCGGTGATTGCACCTTGCACCCCAATGATTTGCTCGGCCGCACCATGCGTTTGGAAAGCGTGCCCAACGCGATTGAGCAAGGCAAAGCGGTCGCCTCGGCCATTTGCGGCGCGCCCAAACCCTATCATCAGGTGCCGTGGTTCTGGTCTGACCAATATGATGTGAAGCTGCAAATCGCCGGAGTGCCGACGCAAATCGACAAAAAGGTGCTGCGCGGTGATGATGCGAGCAACAGTTTTGCGTGGTTTTACTTTACCGGCGACAAGCTGACCGGCGTTACCGCCGTCAATCGTCCCGCCGAATTTATGGCCGGTCGCATGCTGATTGAAAAATCGCTGAAAGGCGAAGTGACCGCCGACCCCGCCAAGCTGGCCGATGAGGATATGAAGCCGAAAGAATGGCTGGCATGAAGCGCCTCGCCGTCCCGCTTGTCTGCGCCAGCCTGCTGGCGGCCTGTGCGACAGGCGAGAAAGACCGCATTACCTCGCTCGATGACCCGAGGTTTTTCAGCTGGTATAAAGCGGCCACCCCCTATGCCCGCACCGCCCTGTTCATCACCCTATGCGCAGCTCAGGGCTTCAATAATGGCTCGATTGAAATCAATCTTTGCTTATCAAACATGCGCCGCGATGCGCGTATCCGTGTTGAAGGCCGCTTGTGAGCGCACTGATTGAGCAGACATTGGCGCATTATGCCGAGCATCATGGCGACCCTTATGATGCGGCCTTTCAAAAACTTTATGCCGCCGACCCGAATTATCAGGCCGTGTTTTTCCTTGATACGGATGAAGGTTTGCGACGCAATATGATGCGCACCACGCTAGAGATTATCACCACCTATATTGATAATGCTTATGCCGCTGAAAACCTTGTTATCGCCGCGCGGCTTATTCACCTAAACTATGAAGTAACCGATGATTTCGATCTGTTTTTCCAAATCACCCGCGATGTCATTGCCGAGGGCTGCGCCGATATTTGGACAAACGCCCACTCCAAAGCATGGGACACCATGCTGAAAGATTTTGAAGCGGCTCGGTTTTAAAACGCCGCAATCCCCGTAATGGCGCGGCCGAGGATTAGGGCGTGCACATCATGCGTGCCTTCATAAGTATTGACCGTCTCGAGGTTGATGGCATGGCGCATTACGTGATATTCACCGGCAATGCCGTTGCCACCGTGCATATCGCGCGCTTGGCGCGCCACATCCAGTGCTTTGCCGACATTATTACGTTTGACGATGGACACCATTTCCGGCGCGAAGCGGCCTTCATCCATCAGCCGCCCAACCCGCAGGCTGGCTTGATAGGCCAGTGCGATTTCTGACTGCATATCGGCCAGCTTTTTTTGGTAAAGCTGATTGGCGGCCAGTGGCTTGTTAAACTGATGACGCTCAAGGCCATAATCACGCGCAGCTTCAAAGCAGAATTCCGCCGCACCCATCGCGCCCCAGCTAATGCCATAGCGCGCGCGATTGAGACAGGAAAACGGGCCTTTCAGACCTTCCACTTCCGGCAATATGTTTTCTTCCGGCACGAAGACATCTTCCATCATAATCATACCGGTGATGGAGGCGCGCAGTGACAGCTTGTTTTCAATCTTCGGTGCGCTCAACCCCTGCATGCCTTTTTCAAGAATGAAGCCCTTAATCTTGTCATCATGTTCGGCAGATTTTGCCCAAACGACAAACACGTCAGCAATAGGCGCGTTGGAAATCCAGGTTTTCGAGCCGTTAAGCACAAAACCACCATCGGTCTTTTTGGCATGGGACCGCATCCCTGCCGGGTCAGAGCCGGCATCGGGCTCGGTGAGGCCGAAACAGCCAATATATTCGCCGCTGGCCAGCTTGGGCAGATATTTCTGCTTCTGTTCTTCCGAACCGAAAGTATTGATGGGGTGCATAACCAAAGAAGACTGCACCGACATCATGGAGCGATAGCCGCTATCAATGGCCTCAATCTCTCGCGCCACCAGACCATAAGAGACATAAGATGCCCCCGCCCCGCCATATTCCGGCTTAATGGTGACGCCCAACAGGCCTTGCGCGCCCATCTCGGTGAAGATTTCCGGCGCATCGGACGCGTTAATGAACATATCGGTAACGCGCGGCAGCAGGTTTTCTCGCGCATAAGCGCGCGCACTATCGCCAATCATTCGCTCTTCTTCTGTCAGTTGCTCACTGAGCAGGAACGGGTCTTCGGCGTTAAATTTTGCAATCTTTTCCATTGGTGAACTATCTCACATTCGCATGAGATTGGACAAAGAAAAAACCCGTATGCAACATAATGGCGCATACGGGCTTTTCCCTCCAAAAGGGCTTTATTTTTTAATGATGCCGGCCAGCATTTTGCGTGTTTTCTCGCCATATGGTGGGCGCAGCGCGCCGGCGGCAAATTCAAATGGCGACTGACGGAAAACCGTCTTTGCATGGCTGAAATTGATAAAGCCTTCATAGCCGTGATAAGCGCCTGTGCCGGACGGGCCAACGCCGCCAAATGGAGCATCGTCTTGCATAATATGCGTAATCACGTCATTCACCGTCACACCGCCTGAAGTGGTAGAATTGATGACTTTCCCTTCTTCAGCCTTATTATCGCCGAAATAGTACAGACCTAGAGGACGATCATGGTCATTGACATATCCAATCGCCTCATCGGTGGTTTTGTATGACTTAACCGGCAAAATCGGGCCAAAAATTTCTTCCTGCATAACTTTCGTATCTTCGCCCGGCTCAACAATAATGGTCGGCGGGATTTTGTGATGCGGCTGCTGCGAAAAATCCTCATTGGCAGGATTAATCTCAACAATCTTAGCACCCTTTGCTCGGGCATCATCCAAATAACCTTGCAGGCGATCATAATGGCGTTGATTGACCACTGACGTGTAATCGGGATTGTCTTTAAGCGTCGGGAACATGCTTTCCACGGCGTCAGAAGCTTCCGCGACAAACTCATCAACCTTGCCTTCCGGCACCATGACATAATCAGGCGCGAGGCAGATTTGACCGGCATTCAAAGTTTTGCCCGTCATCACACGAGCCGCAGTTTTTTTGAAATCGGCGCTGTCTGAGACAATCACCGGCGACTTGCCGCCTAACTCAAGCGTCACCGGCGTCAGGTTTTCGGCTGCTGCGCGCATGATATGCGAGGCAATGGCCGTTGCGCCAGTAAACAGCAAATGGTCAAACGGCTGCTTGGCAAAAGCGGCACCGGTTTCTGGCCCGCCCAGAACGACTGCAACATCGCTTTCATCATAATATTTTTCGCACAATTCTTTAGTCAAAATCGCGCTTTGCACGGTAAATTCTGACGGTTTAATGATGGTGCGGTTGCCGGCTGCGAAAATCGAGCCCATCGGGCCAAAACACAGATTAAATGGGAAATTCCAAGGCACAACATTGCCGACACAGCCAAGCGGCTGATATTCCACCCGCGTACTGGCGCCCAGCAGACCAAGCGGGAACATGGAATGGCGCTTGGAGGCTTTCATCCATTTGCGGACATTTTTCTTGGCATATTTTAAAGCACTCAGCGTGCCGCCAACATCGGTTGCCAGCGTACCTTCGGGGCTGCGATTGCCGAAATCGGCCATCAGCGCATCAACCATGGCATCGCCATTGTCGACAATCAGGGCAATGGTCCGGTCAATCAAATCGATGCGGCGTTCCGCCGTCATTGGACCTTCAGCAATATGCGCCGCTTTTTGCATATCTACCAGACGGCGAATATCCGCCTCTGATGTTTCAGGCAATTCCTGCATTGTTTCTGCTGCACTCATGGTGTCCTCCCCTAAAGCGATTATCAAAAGTAAAACAGATTATGTCGCACTTGCCAATAGGGCGTTTGCCAGTATGGTGTTTGTAAAGAGGAGTCCTAAAAATGAGTGATGTTATTGAAAAGGAGCTGGGCGATAGCGGCGTGCTGACCATTCGCATGAACCGCCCGGATGTGCTCAATAGCCTGAACAGCGATATTGTTTTTGCCATGATTGAGGCACTCACTGAAGCGGCAAATGACGATGCTGTGCGCGCCATCGTATTGACCGGCAATGGGCGCGGCTTCTGCGCCGGTGCTGACCTTGCCGGCGGCAATTGGCCTTCTGAGGAGGGCATGTCGCCCGGAGATGTAACCGCCAATTCAATGGAAATCGGCTTTAACCCGCTGGTGTGCGCTGTCGTCGACAGCCCTAAGCCGGTTATTACCGCGATTAACGGCATAGCCGCTGGTGGCGGTGTCGGCCTCGCTTTATCGGGCGATTTGGTGTTGGCCGCAGAGAGCGCCAAATTCCGTCTCGTATTCGCCCCGCAATTGGGCATTATTCCCGATGTCGGCGCAAGCTGGCTGGTGCCAAACCTTGTCGGCCGAGCCCGTGCCAATGGCTTGGCCCTTCTCGGCGACAATCTTGATGCTGCCACGGCGCTGGAATGGGGCATGGTCTGGGAAGTGCATTCGGACGACCAATTGGTTGCCAAAGCGCAAGAATATGCTGAACGTATGGCGCAAAGCTCCATCACCGGCATTAAGGCGACAGTGCGTGCGCATGACAAAGCAATGCTGCAATCACTGCATGACCAGCTTGACTTTGAGAAGGAAGAGCAGCGTCACTACACAAATCAGCCAGTTTTCTTTGAGGGTGTGAAAGCCTTTATTGAAAAACGCAAACCGAATTTCCGCGAGGTCGAAGCCAAAATGGCGAAAGCGGCCAGCGATAAAAAGTGAGGAAATCCATGAATTTTGAGTATGATTTACTGAAGCTTGATATTGAAAACAATATCGCCACGCTGACTTTTAACGACCCTGACAGCCTTAATGCGATGAGCGCGCCAATGCTTTCATCGATGGATTTGGCGCTCGACGAAATTGAAAACCCCGATAATGGCGTGCGCGCCTTGATTGTGACCGGTGCGGGGCGCGGCTTTTGCGCCGGTGCAAATGTCGCGCGCATGGATGGCGATGGCGGCGAAAAACGCAATCGGCCAAACGATGCCGGTGAAGGGCTAGAAAAAGTCTACCACCCGCTGCTGCGCCGCTTCCGCAATCTGCATTGCCCGATTGTGTCTGCGGTGAACGGCCCATGCGCGGGTGTCGGCATGAGCTTTGCGCTGATGGGCGATATGGTCGTGGCCAATGAAAGCGCGTTTTTCTTGCAAGCTTTCCGCCGCATTGGTCTGGTACCGGATGGCGGCGCAACCTATTTGCTGCCGCGCCTTGTTGGCATGGCACGGGCGCGCGAATTAACCATTATGGGCGACCGCCTACCGGCCAAAACCGCTTTGGAATGGGGGCTCATCAACCGCGTTGCGGCTGATGATAAATTGCTCGACGAAGCTGGTGAGCTGGCTGCCGAATTGGCGCAAGGCCCGCACTCGCTAAAGCTTATTCGCAATCTGCTGTGGGAAAGCATTGATGCCAAATATGAAGAACAGCTGAATAATGAGCGGCAAGCGCAACGCACAGCTGGTCGCACGGAAGACTTCAAAGAAGGTGTTACCGCCTTTAACGAAAAGCGCGACGCGAAGTTTACCGGAAACTAGGTCTACTCCAGCCCCAGTTTTTGCATTACCAGCTTGTTGACGGCTTGCGGATTGGCTTTGCCGCCCGTGGCCTGCATCACCTGACCGACAAACCAACCGGCCAGTTTAGGTCGCTCTTGCACCTGCGCCACCTTTTCGGGATTGGCGGCAATCACCTCATCCACCGCCGCCTCAATGGCGCCGGTATCGGTGACTTGATTCAAGCCTTTTTCCTCAACAATGACCGACGGGTCTTTGCCTTGGTCGGGGCCTTCTTCAAACATCAGCTCAAACACTTCTTTTGCGGTGCGGCCCGACACCGTGTCATTGGCAATCAAATCGACCAAATTGCCGACTTGCGCCGCCGATACGGGACTGTCGGCAATGGCGAGGTTGGTTTTGTTAAGACCGGCAAAAACCGAGCCGATAACCATATTGGCAACCGCTTTGGCGTCGCGTCCTTCGGCAGCCGCTTCAAAGAAAGCCGCATTCTCCGCCTCACCCACCAGCACACTGGCATCATAAGGCGTGAGGCCATAATCATTGATGAAGCGCGCCTTTTTGTCGTCCGGCAATTCCGGCAAGCTTTCGGCAATCTCATCGACAAAATCTTGTCTGAATTCGAGCGGCAGCAAATCAGGGTCGGGGAAATAGCGATAATCATGCGCCTCTTCTTTTGAGCGCATGGCGCGGGTCTCGCCCGTCTTCGGATCGAACAAGCGGGTTTGCTGTTCCACAGTGCCGCCATCTTCAATCAAATCAATCTGGCGACGTGCTTCATATTCAATGGCTTGGCCAATAAACCGAATGGAATTGACGTTTTTAATCTCGCAGCGCGTACCCAATTCATCACCCGGCTTGCGCACGGAAACGTTAACATCGGCGCGCAGACTGCCTTGCTCCATATTGCCATCGCACGTGCCGAGATAACGCAAAATAGCGCGCAGTTTTTTAACATAGGCTTGCGCCTCAGCAGCCGAACGCATATCGGGGTGCGAGACAATTTCCATCAGCGCCACGCCCGAGCGGTTCAAATCGACAAAACTCAAATCAGGGTGCTGGTCGTGCAGCGATTTACCGGCATCTTGCTCTAGGTGCAGGCGCTCAATGCCGATTTCCTTCACTACGCCATCATCAAGGTCAATTTCAATTGCACCCTCGCCAACAATCGGCTGCTGGAATTGCGAAATTTGATAGCCCTGCGGCAGGTCGGGATAAAAATAGTTTTTGCGGTCAAACACGGAGTAATTATTAATCTGCGCCTTCAGCCCAAGCCCCGTCCGCACGGCTTGCTCGACACAAAACCAGTTAATCACCGGCAACATGCCGGGCATGGCGGCATCAACCAAAGACACTTGGCTGTTCGGTTCCGCGCCAAACTCGGTCGCTGCGCCGGAAAACAATTTGGCGGTTGAAGCGACTTGCGCGTGCACTTCAAGCCCCAGCACGATTTCCCAATCGCCGGTTGCGCCTGCAATGAGATTGTTTGTTTCAGCCATTTAAGCACTCCACCAATCTTGCGGTTGCGCGTCAAACCCCGCCGCTTCTTCCAGCACTTGGGCCGTGCGCAGCAATTCTTCTTCGCCAAACGCCTTTCCTATCAATTGTAAGCCAAGCGGCAAGCCGTCCGCATCAAGACCGGCCGGCACGGAGATGCCCGGTAGTCCGGCGAGGTTGACGGTAACGGTGAACACGTCGTTCAAATACATTTCCAACGGGTCTTCAACATTTTTACCAATCGGGAATGCCGCTGATGGCGTGGTAGGCGTCAGCAACACATCGCATTTCTCATAAGCTTTGGTGAAATCCTCAGCAATCAGCCGGCGCACTTGCAAGGCTTTGACGTAATAAGCGTCATAATAACCGGCTGACAGCGCATAGGTGCCAATCATCACGCGGCGCTTCACCTCATCACCGAAACCGGCAGCGCGGGTTTGCGCATACATATCGTCAATATCAACGCCGTTTTGCCGCGCTCCATAGCGCACGCCATCATAGCGCGCCAAATTGGAGGAAGCTTCGGCAGGCGCGATAATGTAATAAGCGGGCAGAGCATATTTGGTATGCGGCAGCGACACATCGACAATTTCCACCCCTGCCTTTTTAAGCCAATCAATACCCTGCTGCCACAATTTCTCAATCTCGGTAGGCATATTATCGACACGATATTCTTGAGGAATCCCAACGCGCAGACCTTTAATGTCGCCGGTAAGCGCCGCTTCATAATTAGGCACATCGCGCTCGACGCTGGTCGTGTCGCGCTTATCAAACGAGGCCATGCTGGTCAGCATCATCGCCGCATCGCGCACCGTATGGGTAATCGGTCCGGCTTGGTCGAGCGATGAAGCAAAGGCAACAATACCCCAGCGCGAGCAGCGGCCATAAGTCGGCTTCAAGCCCACTGTGCCGGTAAAGGCGGCGGGTTGGCGAATGGAGCCGCCCGTATCTGTCGCCGTAGCAGCGATACCCAGACGCGCCGCAACGGCTGCCGAAGACCCGCCTGAAGAGCCACCAGGCACAAGCTCCGTGCCATTGGCCTTCCAAGGATTGACCACCGGCCCGAAGCGCGAGGTTTCGTTTGAGGAGCCCATCGCGAACTCGTCATTATTCAGCTTGCCGAGCATCACCGCGCCATCATTCCATAGATTTTGTGTCACCGTGCTTTCATAAGGCGGGGTGAAGTCGCCCAAAATATTGGAGCACGCGGTTGTGCGCACGCCTTTGGTGCAGAACAAATCTTTCACACCAATCGGCAAACCTTCCAAAGGCCGCGCCTCACCCGAAGCGATTTTCTTGTCGCTTTCAGCCGCCATTTCCAGCGCCTTTTCAGTTGTTTCCAACACATAAGCATTGAGCGCAGAAGACGCCGACACGCGCGCCATATGCGCCTCAGTCAATTCGACGGCAGAGAATTCTTTTTTGGCCAGCCCGTCGCGCGCTTCGGCCAAATTCAGTTCGGTCAAATCGGCCATTATTCGACCACCTTCGGCACGGCGAAATATTCATCGTCTTTTTCAGGCGCGTTGGCCAGCACATCTTCGGCATAACCGCCATCAGTCACGACATCGTCGCGGCCACGGATTTTATCCTCCACCGCATTGGTTAAGGGTTTCACCCCTTGCGTATCGAGCTCGGAAAGCTGTTCGACAAAACCGAGAATGGCACTCAGTTCTTTGGCAAGCCCCGGCACGTCGGCATCTGCCACTCCGATACGAGCAAGATTGGCGATGCGGCGCACCATAATTTCATCAACTGACATTTAATCGCCCTTATTGGAATTTGGGCGGAAACTAGCAAAGGCCGTGCCGCCGCGCAATATGACTTTCGTTAAAACCCGTGCTATTCAATCATTATGAAAATGGTTGAAACCCCAAGCGAACTGATAATTTCATTGGAAAGCGGGCAACGCCTGATGGGGCTGGATTTGGGCAGCAAGACCATCGGCCTCGCATTGGGCGATAGCGACCATAAAATCGCCTCCCCTTTTGACACGATACGGCGCAAGAAATTCGGCTTTGCTGCCGCCGCTTTGGCCGACATTATTGCAGCCGAACATGTCGGCGGGCTGGTTTTGGGCTTGCCGCTTAATATGGATGGCAGCGAAGGTCCGCGCGTGCAAGCGACGCGCGCTTTTTTGCGTAATCTCGAAAATCTGCCCGATTTCCCCACCCTGCCCGTTTTGTTATGGGATGAGCGGCTGTCTACAGCAGCGGTGGAGCGCACCTTGCTAGAGGCCGATACCAGCCGCGCAAAACGGGCTGAAGTTATCGATAAAATGGCAGCTGCCTTTATCCTGCAAGGAGCGATAGACGCGCATTACGGCGTCTAGGGTTCAGCTGTCCTCACTATTCTGCTAAAACGAGGTATTAAAAATAAAAGGCCGTGCCAAATGGTAATGATTAAGCATTTTCTCGCTGTGTCTATATGTGTATTCGCTCTCGCTGCCTGTGACGGCGGCGGCCGCGGCGGCAGCGGATTGTAGTGGGCAGATGGCGTGCCATTATTGAAAAACCAAGAAAGTGAGACGAGCGGAAAAATTAATCTCAACTGGCGGTTTTGACTTGCCCCGACTCGCGCCCCTCTGTATATACTCGGATTTTAATGACAGCGACGGAAATCAAGGGCGGCTTCGCCCACCGCGACCTCCTGGGGATCGACGGGCTATCTGTTTCCGAAATTACCTTTCTGCTTGACCTGTCTGACAGCTATGTCGAGCAAAATCGGCAAATTGACAAAAAGACATCCGTACTGCGCGGACGCACGCAAATCAATCTGTTCTTTGAAAGCTCGACACGCACGCAAAGCTCTTTTGAACTGGCCGGAAAACGTCTTGGCGCCGATGTGATGAATATGGCGATCAAAACCTCGGCCGTGACTAAGGGCGAGACGCTGCTTGATACCGCCGTAACACTGAATGCCATGAACCCTGACCTTTTAGTGGTGCGGCATGGCGATAGTGGCGCGGTGGAATTGCTGGCCCAAAAAACTTCCTGCGCGGTCTTAAATGCGGGTGATGGGGCGCATGAACACCCGACGCAGGCATTGCTAGACGCGCTGACCATTCGCCGCCGCCTCGGCAAGCTGCAAGGGTTACGCGTCGCCATTTGCGGCGATATTGCGCATAGCCGCGTGGCGCGCTCCAATCTGCTGCTGCTCAACGCCATGGGGGCGCAAGTGCATCTCATCGGCCCGCAGACGCTGTTGCCGGTCGGCGCTGAACAGCTTGGCGCGCATGTGTTTACTGATATGAAAGCCGGGCTGGACGGCTGCGACATCGTCATGATGCTGCGCATTCAAAATGAACGCATGGAAGGTGCGCTTATTCCTTCGGTGCGCGAATATTATCGCCTTTACGGCCTTGACCGTGAAAAGCTGGCCTATGCCAAACCGGACGCGCTGGTCATGCATCCCGGCCCGATGAATCGCGGTGTCGAGATTGACAGCGCCGTGGCCGATGACCCTGAGCGCAGCCTCATTCGCGACCAAGTGGAAATGGGCGTCGCCGTGCGCATGGCGGTGTTGGAAGCGCTGGCCGCCAATCTGCCCAATGGGACGGGAGGCGCGCGATGAATATGGCCTTTACCAATGCCCGTCTGATTGACCCGGCCAATAGCTTGGACGAGCTCGGCAAGCTGGTTGTCGAAAAAGGCAAAATCAGCGCCATTGGCAAAAACGCCAAAGTGCCCGAAAAAATGAAAAGCCATGACTGCAAAGGCATGGCCATATTGCCCGGTCTGGTCGATATGCAGGTATTTACCGGTGAGCCGGGCGAAGAATATCGCGAAACCCTGGCCACTGCCTCGCAGGCGGCCGCGGCGGGCGGGGTCACCACCATGATAACCATGCCGAATACCAAGCCGGTGATTGATGATGCAGCACTTGTTGACTTTATCTCGCGGCGCGCACGCGACACTGCGATTGTGCGTGTGCACCCGATGGCGGCTTTGACTAAAAGCTGCGCAGGCAAAAGCATGACCGAAATCGGTTTACTCAGCGAAGCGGGTGCCGTTGCCTTTACCGATGGCGACCGCGCCGTAATGAACGCGCTGACCATGCGCCGCGCGCTTTCCTATGCCGGCACATTTGACTCGCTGATTGTCCAGCACGCGATGGACCAAGATTTGCAAAGCGCCGGGGTCATGCATGAAAGCGAAATGGCAACTCGGCTGGGGCTGGCCGGAATTCCCGTCGCTGCCGAAACGGCTATGATTGACCGCGATTTGCGCCTTGTTGAATTGACCGGTGCACGTTACCACATTGCGCAAATTTCAGCTGCCGACAGTGTTGAGACGGTGCGCGCTGCCAAAAAGCGCGGTTTGCCAGTTTCGTGCGGCGTATCAGCCAGCCATTTGATGCTCAATCAAAATGATGTCGAAAATTACCGCACTTTCGCCAAATTATCGCCGCCCTTACGTTGCGAAGAAGACCGCCTCGCGCTGATTGCGGGTGTCGCAGACGGCACGATTGATGTCGTGGTGTCCGGCCATAATCCGCAAAATGAGGAAGCCAAGCGTCAGCCTTTCGCGCAAGCCGCTTATGGCACGGTCGGGGTCGAAACCCTTCTGCCCGGTGTGTTGAGCCTCTACCATGCGGACGGCGTGCCGCTCGGCCGCTTGTTGGATTGCGTGACGGCACGCCCCGCGGCTCTTTTGGGGCTGGCCAGTGGCACGCTGAGCATCGGCGCAAACGCTGATTTCGCCATTGCAGATTTAGACGCGCCTTGGGTTGTTGATGCCGACACCTTACGCTCCAAGTCACAAAATGCTGCTATCGACAAAAGAAAAGTTCAGGGTCAAGTCTTGGCCTGTTATGTCGGCGGCAAAGCCGTTTTTGAACTTTAAGCCATGTTCAGGGGTATAGTATGGGTGAACCGATTATTATAATTTTGGGCGCTGCATTGGGCTACTTGCTCGGCTCCATTCCGTTCGGCTTGGTGTTCACCCGCATTGGTGGCAGGGGCGATATTCGTGACATCGGTTCCGGGAATATCGGCGCGACCAATGTGTTGCGGTCGGGCAGCAAAGTTTTGGCTCTGGCAACGCTAATTGCCGATGCGGTGAAAGGCGGTCTCGCGGTTGCGTTGATTTGGCGCTTGGGCAGCGATACCGCCGCCTACGTTGCCGGCCTGGCTGCTTTTATCGGGCATTTATTTCCTGTCTGGCTTGATTTCAAAGGCGGTA
>MDTG01137237.1_pt1 | contig 31163 bp, 16 predicted proteins | sample 811421 | NCBI WGS metagenome assembly MDTG01 (sample SAMN05326645, study PRJNA326480) | marine metagenome | isolation source: seawater | place: Pacific Ocean: South East | collected 2011
CAATCCAGTCATACCGGTGTCCGGGAATCAGTCGCCAGTCTCTCGGCAAACCCTCCAGTAGCCCCTTTGCATGACGTATGCTCATCCATTGTGCCCGCGGGTCGCTACCAGGCAGGTCGACCCTACCCATGCCGTTGGTGAATAGCAGGTCTCCCGCGTGGTAGACCCCATGTCCGTGCAGGGTGACGTGCCCTGGGGCGTGTCCGGGTGAATGCGTCACTCCGAGGGCGATTGAACCTGCAGACCACTCCACGGTGGTATCCGGTTCGTTGCTCCAAGTGTCCGTGAAGTCGACCTTCTTGAACACGACATGTCCGAGCAACCCGGGAACCCTTGCCTCGTCGTGGCCCCAAACCTCCACATCCGGAACCAGGGATATCATCGAGGAGTATCCAGCGACATGGTCACGATGAGTGTGCGTGTACAGTAGGTGCGTAGGTGAGAGACCCTCCTCGGAAAGAGCCTCGACCCACCTTTCCGAGTCGAAAGGATCCACTATTGCCACTATTCCTGACTCCCTGTCGATGAAAGCGGTGTTCATGTTCATGTAACCGCCCATCTGGGTGACCCATACCTCGACCCCGTCATCTCCGACCCTCTTGTCGAACTCCCCGTCACCCAGCATCAAGACTCCGACGTAACCATCTCCCATAGGTGTGGCGGACCCCCACTCTCGGGGCAGGCTTCAAAGCAGAACGTCCGAGTCGCGATACGTGGCACGAAAGCCCGCTTCATACACCCTGCAAGGCGGGCTACTGGCCAGCCTACTGCTTCTGCGGGGAGCCTGATGGCTCCCTTAGAAGCCCAATGGAGTGAAAAAATGGACTACGACGCCCAAGAAATAGAGACACGCTGGCAGAAGGCGTGGGCAGACTCGAAGTCTTTCGAGGCCGAAGTTGATCATAGCAGAGAGAAATTCTACTGCTTGGAGATGTTCCCGTATCCCTCAGGCCACATGCACATGGGCCATGTCAGAAACTACTCAATTGGAGATGCTATGGCAAGATTCCACAGGCTGATGGGGAGAAATGTGCTCTACCCAATGGGATACGACTCATTCGGAATGCCTGCAGAGAACGCCGCAAAGAAGGAGGGGGGCCATCCCCATCACGTCACACACCGAAACATATCCAGTATCCGTGAGGACCAGGAGAGGATGGGGTATTCATACGACTGGAGGAGATTCCTAGCAACCTCGGACGTCGATTACTACAAGTGGAACCAGGAGATATTCCTCACATTGAACGAAAGCGGATTGGTCGAGAGGAGAACAGCCCCCGTCAACTGGTGCATAGATTGCGACACGGTTCTTGCGAACGAGCAGGTCAAGAATAACCGTTGTTGGAGGTGTGGACTAGAGGTAGTCCAGAGGGACATGTCCCAGTGGTTCCTGAGAATGACCGACTATTCGGACGAACTTCTCGATGAGTTGGATAACATCTCATTTCCTGAGAATGTAAAGGCCATGCAGAGGAATTGGATAGGACGTTCGCATGGGGCTCACATAGACTTCAAGGTGAATGGCTCAGAATCAGTGATAGGGGCCTTCACAACTAGGCCGGATACCATTTTCGGAGTTACCTTCCTGACTCTCTCTCCGGAGCACGAGCTTTGCGAGGAGCTATGCGCCGGAACAGAGTGGGAGGGCGCCTGGAGAGATCTTCTCGACGAGTGCACTAGGATGTCTGAGTTTGAGAGAATCAACATGCTGAAGGAAAAGAAGGGCGTATTCTTGGGCAGATATGCGATCAATCCCCTAAGCGGGGAGGAGGTTCCGATCTATGCTGGAAACTTCGTCGTCGCCTCATACGGAACCGGCGCCGTGATGGCTGTCCCCGGTCATGACCAGAGGGACTTCGACTTTGCGAGTAGGTATGGCTTGGAGATCAGAAGGGTATTGATCGCCTCTCCGGGTGATGATCCTGAAGCCGAACTTTCCTCCGCCTTCGATGGCTATGGGCCAATGGTCAACTCGGCCATGGATGATTTTGACGGACTCTCCGGAGATCATGCGAAAACCGCCGTCATACAGGAACTTGAGAAAAATGGTGCAGGACATGGCTCCGTCCAATACAGGTTGAAGGACTGGCTATTGAGCCGCCAGAGGTTCTGGGGTACACCAATTCCCATGATACATTGCGAGTCTTGTGGTATAGTCCCGGTCCCATCCGAGGATCTACCAGTCGAACTTCCACTGGATGTAAAATTCACTGAAGACCAGAAGGGCAATCCTCTCGAGTCGCATGATTCCTTCGTCAATACAATCTGCCCCGAATGTGGCGATCCGGCTACTAGAGAGACCGATACCATGGACACCTTCTATGACTCCTCGTGGTACTTCATGAGGTTCTGCGACGCTGGAAACGATCAATCCCCATTTGATAGGGAGGCAGTCGACTATTGGATGGAAGGGGGAGTCGATCTCTATATTGGGGGCATAGAGCATGCGGTCATGCACCTTCTCTATGCCCGATTCTTTACCAAGGCAACTAGGGACCACTTGATGAACGAGGTCGGAGAGCCATTCGGCAGACTCGTATGCCAGGGGATGCTGAACGCGCCAGCACCGTTCTGTATCGATTGCAATACTGAGTACCACGTTGACCACTTTGAGGAGGACTGTCCTTCTTGCGGGTCCCCCCTATCTTCAAGGTCGGCTAAGATGAGCAAGTCACTAGGCAATACGGTCAGTCCTGAGGAGATGATTTCCAAGTATGGGGCGGACACAGTACGCCTATTCATTCTATTCGGGGCTAATCCGGAGGCCGGTATGGACTGGTCTGACAGTGCGCTTGAGGGCAACCATAGACAGATGTTTGCGATTATCGAGGCTTTCCAATCCGTCCAATCGATGGATGAAAGCCCCTCTGAAATCGACGAGTGGCTTATGGCCAGAATTAGATCCAATCAATCCACATGGAAGGAGGCAATGATGGATGTCTCGTTGAGAGAAGGGGTGATGATCAGCCATTTCGAGATGATTTCTGACTGGAACTGGTACAGGAGGAGGGGAGGCGCTAATCGCAGCACTGCTAATGATTTCCTTCGAGCTTGGATTCCCATGCTAGCCCCCGCTACGCCCCACATAGCAGAGGAGTTCTGGAATATCATGGGCAATGAGGCCCTCTTGGCAGAGCACGTAGTTGAAGCTACAGAAACCCGATCTGGTGACACCCATGTACTTGCCAAGGAGAGATACCTTAGGAATGTGATTTCCAGCGCTAGGAACCTTAGATCAATGGCCGAGAAACATTCTGAAGGAGGGATTAGCAGAGTAGTTATTCAGACATCGGCCCAATGGAAATCCGATCTGGCCAGAGAGTCGCTGAGATTGGATTCAGAGGGCTTCGACTTCAAGAAAGACGGCCAATCACACGTCCAGTCTCTCCCGATTTTCCAGAACGAAGCCATGAGAGGCGAGATTTTTCAAACTTGGATGGCACTAACCGTAGGCAGTAAGAAGAAGAGAGGCAGAATTCACACTTGGCCAGAAGGAGATATTTCATTGATAGGCTCAGAACTGAACGAAGCAGAGGTCCTGTCTTCTAACTCAGATTTCCTAGCAGAGGCACTAGATGTCAAGCATGTTAGCGTGTATTCCGTCGGAGAGGGAGAAGACGTAGCAGGGAAGGCAAGAGTCGCATTCCCACTGGAGCCAGGTATAGCATTCCTATGACTTGGCCAATGGAAATAATCCATGTAAATTCCTTTGTGGATTACCAGTTAGGCACGCGGTGGGTTCATGGTGCTCCCGCGGCTCGAAGGCTCGTTGAGTGAAGAGAAGAGTGGCGGGAGACGCAGAAGACGTCGTAGGTCCCGTCGGAAATCTGGGGGCGGAGGAAACGCTCCCAAGGAAACCGTTGAGGATATGAGTTCGGATTCTGTCAGCAGGGCGCTAGCCAGATTCAAAGCAAATCCGCCTCCAATCGGATTCCCTTCTGAAATTGACCCTCCTCCGAGGACTATTGAAGTCAGCTGGGAGCTGAATGCCGTTCCTAAAGAAGTACAGAAGAAGGCAGGTGAAATCATCATGCGCCGGGGCGAATTCGGCTTCTTGCCCCAAGAGAGAGTCGACGAAATAGCAGATCAGATCAAGGATCTGTCGATAACTCTCGAGCAGGCCCTCTCTCTGAGGAACGCATTGAATCAGGAGAAGAGTGTGTATTCCCATCACAAGCTCATGCGTAGGTCCAATGAACTCAATCGGCGATATGACTCGGGAGAGGACGTCATTTCACTATCGAAGAGATTCGACGCACCACCCGTCAACACATTCAGGGCTATTCTAACAGGCAGGGGCTGGTCAAAGAACAGGATCAAGGAGTCACTGAAGGAACCCTCCCGTCTCAAAAAGAGGGACCGAGAGCAGTTTGAGCTAGCAGAATCTTTGGATAGGGTAAGTTCAGTAAATCAGGAGGAGACTCACAAGGCATCAATGGTTTTTGAGGACGTTCTTTACGCATATTTCGACTCCATAGGGGTGAGATATAGGACCCAAGACGAACTAATGGTCGAGCAGAAGAAGGCCGAGGGAAGGGCCGTTATAACCCCTGATCTACTGATGATTGACGATGTCAGGATCAATGGAGTGCCCTGTGCATGGATTGATGCCAAGCACTTCTTCGGTGCAGATCTGAAATTCCCGAGGAAGAAGACACAGAAACAGGTCGACAGGTATGTCGCTGAATATGGCCATGGCGCCATAGTATACAGGCACGGTTTTTGTGATGGCTTGAGGATTCAGGGGGCCGAACAACTGGATGCAAGCCCACTCGATCTTACTATGTTGGATGAGTTTCATGAGAGCTCAAAGAACTCATGAAGAGCCGTTCACTCTCGTGATGCATCCTGAGAGCCCCCCTTTTTGCATCGAAGATAGCAGGGTACTCATTTCTACCCCCTTATCCTCCAGATTACGAGGAACTATCACGACGCTCTCCCCTAACATGCAGAGAAGCGGGACGACCAAGTCACTCATTCCACACTCGGCAATTGCCTGATTTGCCCTATCCAAAACAGAAGCCCTGTTGGGCTCTTCGAGCAGACCACTGGCCTTTGAGAATCTTATCGCACTCTCGATAAGATCAGACCACTTCCCTTCATCCCAATTTCCCTTGGCAAGCGCGACCATTTCCATATTCCCAGCAGAAGAAATCGAGTCCTTCCAGTTAGGATCATCAATGTATGTCGAGGTATGTTTCCCAGAACCATCGCCCCAAGCCAAGACCACTTCCATGCCATTAGACCAACCGATAGCCCTCCCAGGCCCGGTATCTAGGAGGTGGCCATGAAAAGGAGACCCGGGAGAGATACGCAACTCGACACCCCCTGCAGAAAGAGCAGAAACATCGCCTAAACCACTCGAACGCTTCCTATCTACCAAGTGAGCCACCAGGTATGATCTTCTCAGGCTATCTTCGTAAGGCAGTCCCATGGCGCGTTGTATTGCCATCGATGCAGAAACCGCTCCCGATGCTGACATCCCGAAGCCCTGTCCGACTGGAACATTCAGCTTTACCGTAATTTCCCAATCAAACTCCTTTACTTCCGGAACAAATTCAGCCAGAGTCTCACCCACTTCGTGGTATAGCGCTCCCTCTCCCTCGCCTCCAATGAACCCAATAGAGAAATTCCCAGATCCCTCCTTGCCCCTGGCTATGGCCTCTGAGCCGTCTTCAAGACAAAGCCCAGAACCGAGGCTCCCCTGTCTCACCAACTCCTCAGAATCATCTTCGATTGAGAACAGAAGAGTCACATGCGAACCGCATTCGCCGCGTCCCAGTATGTCCGGCATGCATCATCCCTGCAAACCAGAAGGAAATAACTGCATCTAATTCAGAGAACTGCCTTGAGGTCTTCGTCAATGCTGCCGAATCTACCGGAAAGCTCCTTTACAGCCATTTCGAATGCCACCCTGGGGGTCATCGAACTATCTGTTTCGAAGCTCAAGATGAACTCCCCTGCAACATCTTCCAGAACTATTGCTTCCTTGAAATCTCTGGACTCCTCTGTTCCGGAACCGACGTGATTGAGATCCGACTTCAGTTGCTCTACCATCTCTATGTCTTCCAGTCGACCATCCTTGAAGTCCTTCGCCTTGATGGTGAGTCCAAGGTCCCACAGAACCTTGGACCTAGACTTGACCTTCAATACGCCGACTTGCCTCGAATTAAATGTGACCGCGCTAACTGGAGACCACTTCACGTGTTCTCTTCCACGACCCATTACCGCCGTAGCCGAGAACTCAATCATCTGGCCCTTGAAGAGCTTGGTAATCGGTATAGGCTGGTACTTTTTGGGGATGAATCCATCAGCATCACCTAGGAAGTTCAAATCCCCTGCAGTAACCCATGTCCCTTCTTCGGATCCCTTTACTTGGCAGTAGTACAGCATTGTGCAGAGGGCGCATCCCCTGTCTTCCTCCACCATTTCAGCACAGTTGGGGCACTCGTCTTGGAAGTAGAACTCGTCATGTTTAGTTGGGATTGGTATCATGGCAAGCCTCTGGGCAATCACCTCATCGGGAAGTGGGCCATCAGTCTCCCAGAGCTCATCTCCTTCCTCCTCGGTCTTCTTGACGAACCTAACAGTGTCAATGGCCATCTTTGGAGTATCTGACATCAGAGTTCTCCTGATCGCATTGACGAAAGCTCGGTCCGTGTCTGTGAGAAGCACCTTGATGCTCTCCTCGTCTTCTTTCAGAATTTTTACCTTAACCATTTCATTCACCTCAGACGCGCCTACCGCGTCGACCTCCCTTTGACTTGGTCCCATCAGTGGGTATTGGAGTGACATCCTCTATTCTCGTAATCTGCATCCCAGCTCTGGTGAGAGCCCGAATGGCGGATGTAGCACCGGGAGCGCTGTGTGAGCGGTTCCCTCCGGCCCCTCTGTATTTGACAATCACTTGATTGAAGTCCTTCTCAACAAGCATCTCAGCCATCCTCTCGGCCGCTCTCATTGACGCGAAGGAGCTGGACTTCTCTGATCCGCCCTTGGTTACCATGCCACCAGAAACCTTGCAGATGGTTTCCGAGCCGGTGAGGTCCGTCGCCGTCATCAGTACGTTGTTGTGAGTCGTATAGATGTGGAGAACTGCTTTGCGTGGCATCAATTGTCACCCCCAGGAATCGTGTCCTCAACAGTTGGTGCAGCGGCCTCTCCGGCCTTGATGTCCTCTACGAAGTCCCCAGTAGCCTGAACAGGCCCACCTACTTCAGAGGCCTCTTCCTCAGATGCGTCAACAGTAGCGCGCAACTTCTCCAACTCCTCTCTGAATGGATGAGTTGGATCCTCGTATTTCGAGCCACTGGTGTAGCGGAGCAACTCCTCCTCCTCTCTCATAACGTGGTACCCGGGAACAGTCATCTTCTGGTCCCCAATTGAAATGTGGCCGTGCACAATCAAGTTTCTTGCTGCCCTCATGGATGGTGCTAGGCCCTTGTAGTAGACTTGAGACTGGAGCCTTCTGGCCAGCATCAACTCTACATCAATCTGCAGAATGTTATCGAGACTCGATCCATCCGAGAGCAGCCCCTTCCTCGTAAGAGATGCTAGCAAATCGTCCTTCTCTCGAGCGAAGTGTCCCTCCGAAGTATCGACCCTGCCGATCAACTTCATGGCTTGGTTCCTGTGCCTCCTAAGAGCAGACTTCTCTCTCCATATCTCCCTCATTCCTCCGACTTTCTTCAAGCCGTACTTTTCCTTGAGGGCATGCTCCTCTTCTATTCGTGCCTGCTTCCACGGGTGTGTAGGCGTCTGGGTCTTTGGTCTTGCAAACTTAGGATCTCCCATCTATTTCACCTCACTTCTTCCTCTCGACACCTAGTGCCGTACCCTTCCTTCCATTGCTTCGTAGCCTCTGTCCACGGACCTTGTGGCCGCTTCTGTGGCGTATTCCTCTGTAGGTCTTTATTCCCGCAAGTCTAGCAATGTCATCGTCGCGTGTCATCGAAACTTCCATCGCAACGATATGAGCGTCCTCATTGGACTCCAGGTCTCTTTGCCTGTTCATCAACCACCAGGGCATCTCAGTAGCGTAATCTCCAATTGCCTGTCTTAGGCGATCCTGTTCTTCATCGGTCAAGTGACCTCCAAGTTTGCTTCCGTCAATATCGGATAACCTGCATATCATTCCTGCAGTCCTCTTTCCAATGCCCCTTACTGAGCACAGTCCGACTGATATCTTTCTCAGTCCGTCTATATCCGTATCGGCTATCCTAATGATGTAAGAGAAGTCATCTCCCAGTTGGGTTTCATCTATTGCTGTCATGTTACGGTTCTCCCGTGTTCACCGGTCACCCAGTGGCCCAGTAGGCATCCGGGCGACCAACCCTCCCTATTTGAATCGATTGGACGCCCCGTAGGGGCGGAAATTATGCCTCTCGGCAGATAACGTAGACCGTGTGTCCGCTATCTCCCCTGACTAGCTGGATGTCCGCCATGAATGAACGAGCTCCTTCGATATCCCTCATCGCCTTATGCAACCTCCTCTGTAGGGTGGGATGTAATTCCGGATCGAGTGAGCACCTCAGAGTTATGCTACCAATGTCATTTCTAGCCAGAGATGCAGCAGTAAGGTCGATACTGTGCAGTTCCGGTGGAGAAAGCCTGTGTTGTACTACCTGTCCGGTAGCCACTACGAATCCCATAACATCGTCATCCCCGTCGATAGGCTCTGTATGTATCAGAATCGGCCTCCTTCCACTTACTCTTAGCCAGGTCCATCCGCCCCTATCGCCAAAGACCGACTCAATCCAATCACCCTGTAGCCCACTTTCAAGCAGAACCGGATCTAGAATCGTCATCCAGGACCCAAAAGGCGGCGGCTCACTAAGGCTGGAAGCAATCGCGGTTGAAGGCTTGCCTTCTATGGACGCCATTATTTTCTTCCTGCCCATTCTTACACACCTTCTCGGACTCTTGGAGGATAGGGATCCAGACCAAACAGAAAGGCGATCAACTCTACCTCCTCCCTGGCTGAGCCACTCCCAAGTCCTCCTGATTCCGGGGAATGAAGTCTCTATCGTGGCATCAACCATCGATCTCTGCCCATCGTCCAGCCGTGGTGACAAGTCTAGGAGAACACTAGGCCCATTTGGCCCGGGCTCCAAGTAATTCCTCCATGAACTGAGGAGCGGCCCAAGCGATGGCTCCATCTCATCTATGTCGTGATTCTGCGCATCCGTGGGCCTTGCAGGATCAAGATGTAACATTGCTACAGGGGGGTGAGCACGAGTCCCAGCCTCACGAAGGCTAGACCAGTACTCCGACATCACACCCTCAGCATCAGAACTGTCCCCGATCACGACTCTGTCCATGGATCTCTGGACATCATCCGAATCGGCCGCTACGAACATGTTGGCCGCACAAAGAACGGCAATACTCCCATCTATTTCGACACCCAAAGCGGGTCTCTTCAGAATCTTCGAATAGGCGATGAGCTGAATTCCCGAACCGGCTGCTACATCCGCTATGACTCCGGGGCCCAGTGATTTGGAATCTATTTGCCCGGCCCTCGCTAACGCTATTCCCCATGGAGTGGAAAGCCTGCGCATTTCATCGGTCATATGGAAAGACGGCTCATTTTTGCGAGCCGACTTAGCCGAGGCCCGCTTCCCAGCCTCCTTGACAACCCCAGCAGATGGCCTAACAGACGCGTAACTACTGTCCTCTGGCATCATTATCGTCTCCTAATCCTATATTTAGACCCCAACAAATGCTGTAACCTCTAGTTCAAATCGCAGCCACGAAGTCTGCAGCACATGACCATCTGAGCCACCATAAGCTATGCTGGGGGGCAGGAGGGTTATGTGGCTTGTACCTGTGTCCACTCCCGGGATAAGGCCCCTGTCAGAGTCTATGTCAAGTCCTATCGCAGACCATCCAAATCCTTCGATATAGTTCGGGTCATCACCAGCATTCACTGGAAGGTCCCCCTCGTCTAACAGCTCATCTGTATCGGCATCCCAAACTCTGTAATGGACCTGAAGGCTATCTCCATCTTGAGAATGAAGCTGACGTTCGTCAACTCCCTTGAATACCGTGACATCAAGCCTCACCTCAGAAGAAACGAGAGCAACGTGAGAAGCCACGACTGAGAAGCTACTCTCATCAATATCGTCAGTAATCTCAATCTCCACAATTATTGAATCATTGCCCGGGAATTCGTTAATCAGCATCTGAGTATCGTCAGAGTTTGAAAATAATACATCGGCCCCTTCGATCTCCAGTAGCAGATCTAGGGTTTGGTTCCCTCTGTTGTGTATAGCCACAGAAGCACGGTCACCGCTTCCTTGGTGCTCCCAGTCACAGCGTAACTCCCCTGGATATAGGAATACGTCATCCTGAGATGAAAGATTCTCAGGCCAATCCCAGTCTCCTTCCCTTGAGTCGCAGGTATCGAAAAGGAGGTCCACCTCCCATGCCCATCGTCCATCTACCTCTAGCATCGACTCGTCAACAGATCCGAAGGAATCCTCGAGATGATTCATGAATCTGTATGCGTCAATACCAATCCATATTGTAGAGAGCAATACTACCAATATCGTCGACAATGAGAGGAGAATGGCCGCCCTTGGAACGGCCATTTCGTTAATGCCAAGAGGCACGTGTGGATGCTCGACTTCGTCGGGCGTGTCCGATATCCACGTCCGCGTCATGACTCATTTGCCAACACCTTCTGCCATCAACGTTGGCCTGTTTGGTTATGTGAAACCATCAATTGACTAGAGTCATTTTTCAACGAATCAGTCCTTTAGAAGCTCTTTTTCGTATGTTATTCCCAACCAAGACACTATCCCAAGCTCGATTGCTACTATTGTTAGCCCAATCAGCATTATTTCCGGATTTACCAGCATTCCTCCGAAGAATACCAGTGCGGTCAATATGGCTAAGATAAGATCAATCAGGCCCCAAATTCTGAGGCTCCTTCTCAGCTGAAGTATCCCGATCACCCAAACCGCAGTGGACATTATGATCAGAGCTATTGGAAGAAGGCTGCCTACCCCTCCCCCAAGCAGTCCAATTATGATCAGAAGATGTCCGTTGGAAGCTAGTACGAACGCCCAATCGCCCTTCTTGGTAGGCACAGTCAGAACGCAAAGGAAAATCGCAACTGCTCCCAGTGTTACGCTGGCCTCAGTAATGGCCGACGAAATCCCATTGATCCAGTTGCTAGCAGCAACCATTACCAGGATAACCCCTGGAATAGCCAACCCAACAGAATTCTGTTGATCTTTCTTCACTCCTTGTATGAGCGCGCTGCAGATTGCCATGGCCCCAGCAGGTCCGAACGAGAGGATTACGATGGCAATGGCCCGTCCGCCTCTGCCAAACCCTCCCTTCGTATCGCCCCTCCCCTTCGATTCCCGGAGGCTGTCAATCCAGAAATCAGCAATCACTGCAATCACAAGCACGAACTCTAGAAGGAGCAGGGGGAGCTTCCATTCGAGTGACTCTCCAGTGAATGGATCGACCGTAAGAGGCCAAGGCAAAGATTCGTACAGCAGACTTCCGATTAGTCGATCAACGAATAGAGGCAAAATTAGCCAATCTATTGCAACTGGTATCCTATCAAGTAAGTTCTCTTGTTGGAATAAAGAAATAGCAACCAACTCAACTACGATTATCACTACTACGGCCAATCCTAATAGGTCCTGATTGCTACCTCCTGGGCCGAGTAATGAAGCGATGTGTGCAAGAACAATCCCGCCAATCGCGAGTGCAATTGGGGTCTCTATTCCCCCGATGTGAGGTAGTGGGAGATCCAGACCTCTAGTCCTGAATCTGGCCAACGCAACTAGAATCGAAATGAAAGCCCCGCAAGAAAGCAGAACTATCGGATTTGATCCAGTAGTCAAACCAATTAGCACATTTGCCCCCAATACAACTGCCATGACTGATATAACAATAACAGGCGTGTGACTGACATCCGTCGTGTAAAGATCCTCCAAATTTTCAGTTGGAGCCAACTCCCTCCTTTTCCTCCTAGCCTCTCTCATCTCAGAAACTCTGGGATTGAACCCAGAAACAGAACCAGATCCATCAGATACCGATGACGAACCACCCATGTCATCAGCAGCCATCTCTCTCCTTTCGCTCAGGAGACTCATGGTTCGCAACTCACTCCTAATCTCGCCCCTTGCCACAAGCCATAGTGAACTCAGGACAAAAATTGCTATCGATGCGTATTTTGGCCCCGGGTCGCCAATTTGCCAGGAAAGGGATACCACAATTATCATCAGCCACAAAGATGCAAGTGCCGGCCTCAACAGGTCCTCGATGGTACCGGCCTTGGGAAGATACGAACCGAGCATGGCGGCCGTGCACAACACCACTACGAATCCAGTATCCAAATCAGGAAGAGATTCTGTCCCTGCCAACAAATTAGAAGCATCATTTCCAGATAGGAAAATCAGGAAAGGTAGACTCATCATCCCCATCGCCATTGTGTAGTTTCTATTTTCGGAATCACGTTCCAAATGAATCAGTGATATGAGTAGAATACATAGCAGCACACTCAGAATCTCTCCCCCTCCGTGCCTCCACTGAATTATTACAGCACTAGCAAAGATGATGCCCAGCATCATATCCACTCCCCCAACTCTTACTTTTCTGACATGAGCAATGAGATGCAGTGCCCATATCGTCCCACATACCAGAATTAGCGTAGTGGCGCTGAAGCCCCCGAATTGGGCCATGAAAATCGTAGTAACCATGGGAATCCAGAGTCCCAGACTCCAAAGCTGCAGTGCCCCAGAATCTCTAATCGAAGCTGAAATCTCGGAAATTCCAAGGAATTTTGATGCGAGGTTCACGTTTGTAGATCCAAGCTTCTCATTAACCACGAACATAAGGATCGAACAGAGGATAAGATACCCTGCGAGAGGGATTACATCTACCTCAATGACACTCCCCGGATCTATGCGGTCATTGGCCACGAGAACAGTCCTAATCGCCTCTTCCAGGGCTTCCTCAAATAGAATCCAAATCCATGGTAGCAGAACAGTCACTCCGGCAAGCGAAGGCGACTCTCTCCTAACGGAGAGAAATGCAGTTCCTAGGTGTAATATCGAAAGAAGTGAGAGCAGAATTACCCCGCCGTCACCACCATTATCCACTGACTCAGACGGTACTAGAATTACCAGTAATACGAGTATAGCTACTGCCCCTCCCCATAATACTCTGTCAGTAACAATGTCTTGATCCCGTAGGACAACAAACCCAGTAATCGCTGTCCCAATGACGGTGAAAAGAACATATTCTGAAATCCCTATCTGCCCCTCTATCAAATTCCCATTGGCGAGCATCCCAATGAGGAGAATCGAGGATGAGGCAAGAGGAGTCACAACTCTTCCCGGCGAAACACCCCTTACAGTGAGGTATGAGCCACCAAAGGCACCCCCCAGTACGGTAACCATAGCTAATGCATAGCCCGCGTCATCCCTGTTCGCAGCCACTGCAAGAAGGGCCCCAATAAGTCCCATGGACACCGAGACCCCCCAAAGTCCCGGCTTACCCAAGCCCATTACATTCATTGCATCCGAGAACCAATTGGACTCCTTTGCAAATTTCGATGCCATAGTTGCATTCGCCGCGGTCACAGAAAGCATCAGCGTGAAAAGGAGGAGTGGCGAGTCAAGGGGAAGTATTCGCAACTCACCAAGTTGGAAACCACCGGTTGTAGCATGCATCCCAATCCACAGGTTGGAAGCTGCAATCCCCAAAGCAGCTAGATTTCCGGACATCCTCTGTAGTGCCAGTACATGTATCAGAATAGTTGAAAGAAGAATCATCAGAGCTATTCCTTCTTGTCCGAATAACGATCCAGCTGTGGACCCTATAGCAAGAAGAACAAGAGTAGACTGAGCTGCAATAGCATCATGATCATACCTGTACGCAACAGCTACGTTAAGTCCCACCAGGGCAATCAGTAGGACCCCCAGGCTCTCGACCCCAATTATCTCCCATCTTTGGAGCTCTATAGCCAGTCCATACAGCACTTTCATCGAAATAATAACCCATGTAACTCCGAGAATTTTCATGTTCTTCCTTGGAATCCATATTTCCCCTAAGCCGAACCCAACTAATGCTAGAACACCTAGAGAAAAACCAGCAGGAAGGGGGTCCATCACAGCCCCTATTTGTATGCCTATTGCACTGTAGACTAGAATCATGGATCCCATGAGTAGCCAATTTACCCTACGCTCTCCCTCAACTGCCATTTCTGTGACCATGTCAATGTCTGGAGCTGACTTGACGCTCCCATCGGAACCCACTAATCCCGGGGAGTTGGAGTCAGGCTCCGAGAAAGGATCAAAAATTTCACCAATAGCTTCGTCCCGCTCCTTTTCGATAGGTCCAGCATCTTCGCCATCAGACTTCTCCACACCCTGAATGAGGCCTTCTATCTCAATCCTGTCGCTTATCCTGAACGACCGCTCTCGGATGACCTCATCGTCAGGCTCACCCTCATTCATCGTCCCGCGGTGGGGCACTACGGGAATAACCGCATCCCCAGCACCGCCCAAACTGCCACTAATTTACATCGATTTTGATATGGCCCACAGCCGTAAGCCTTGAAGAGTAATTCCCATCGTCGCAGGCCATGGTGGGTCCTACCATGTCGGCCCCCCCCTCCAATCCATCGACACCTCTGAGCTCCCATGGGCTAGATCCAAGCGGCAAGGTTCACTGGAATTTAGGATGGGAGCAGTTGCATAGTATTGCGGTGGAGAGAGGCGAAGGTACACTGACTACTCACGGTGTCCTTCTAGCTACAACGGGGGACAGAACAGGAAGATCCCCAAATGACCGATTCATAGTGAAAGAGCCTGGAATGGCCGATGATGTCTGGTGGGGCGACGTAAACAAGTCAATCTCGCCATCCATATTCGAGAAGCTACTGAAGAAGACCAGAGAGCACTTAGATAATGCAAACCAGGTTTTCGTGAAAGACGCGTTTTGTGGTGCAGATCCTAGATACAGAATGCCAGTGAGACTCGTCACTGAGAAGGCATGGCACGCTGCATTCATGCACAACATGTTTGTCAGGCTTAATCCCGAGGAAGCGGAGTCTCACGAACCGCAATACACAATTCTCCATGCTCCCGAATTGCAAGCCTCTCCTTCCAGTGACGGAACAAACTCTGGGGTGTTTGTCATACTGGCACTGGATCGCGGCTTGGTAATCATTGGCGGAACCCACTACGCGGGCGAGATCAAGAAAGCTATTTTCACGATAATGAATCATATTCTTCCAGCCGATGGTCTACTTCCCATGCACTGTTCCGCGAATACAAACGAAGATGGATCCGCACTGTTCTTCGGTCTTTCCGGAACCGGTAAAACCACCCTTTCTGCGGATCCAAAAAGAGCTCTTGTCGGCGATGACGAACACGGGTGGTCCGACGAGGGAGTTTTCAATTTCGAAGGAGGGTGCTATGCTAAGCTGATCAATCTCTCGGAGGAAGACGAGCCAGCAATCTTCGCCACTACCAGGATGAAAGGAACAATTCTGGAAAACGTAGTGCTCAATGCGGACGGAACTCCGGATTTCGACAATGGCTCCCTAACTCAGAATACTAGGGGGTCATACTCAATTGAGTCAATAGACAACAGAACAATGGATTCCATGGCTGGAAATCCGAAGAATGTAGTTTTCCTAACTTGTGATGCATTCGGCGTTCTCCCACCCCTGTCTCGTTTGACTCCCGAGCAAGCAGCGTACCATTTCATGTCTGGCTACACGGCCAAAGTTGCAGGTACTGAGATGGGCATTACAGAGCCCCAAGCAACGTTTTCTACATGTTTTGGAGCACCATTCATGCCTCGCCACCCCTCGGTTTATGCAGACCTACTTTCAAGCAAGATACGCAAAAACAATGCAAAGTGCTGGCTAATCAACACGGGCTGGGTAGCAGGTGGATATGGGGCAAGTAGCCGAATCAAGATCAGATGGACAAGGGCCTTACTGAACTCCGCATTAGACGGCGATCTAGACGACGTAGTATTCGTTGAGGATGAAAGGTTCGGATTCACAGTGCCAACAACATGCGAGGGTGTTCCAGACTCGATACTACAACCTAGGGACACGTGGCACGACAAGAAGAAGTACGATGGGACTGCAAACGTCCTGGCTCAGATGTTCATCGAGAATTTCGAACAATACTCGGACGTTTGTAGCCAAGAAGTTCTGAATGCTGCACCAAAGAAACTCTGACTCAATCAGAGTTTTTGCCAGTGATGCCTCTGGGCATCAACAGCACAAATTGCCGCCATATGGACCACATCTCTCACACTATCTCCTCTTTGCAATACGTGTGCGGGCTTTGAAAGCCCCTCTAGAATTGGGCCAGTCATCTCTGCTCCTGCAACCCTCTGTAGTAGTTTGTAGGCTATGTTGGCCGATGCAAGGTTTGGGCAAATGAGAATATTAGCCGGTCCATCGAAGGACATGAACGGGTAGTCCTTTTGTATCTCAGGAACCAATGCAGTATCGGCTTGCATCGGCCCATCGATAATTAGTTCAGGATCAAGCTCTCGAGCAATCGAGATGGCCTCCTCTAACCTATCAGTCCTAAGCTCGGATGATGTTCCAAAGTTAGAGAAAGAAAGCATTGCGACCTTTGGTTTCACGCCGAACCTTCGTGCCACCTTGGCAGTCTGAACAGCTATCTCGGCTAGTGTCCTGGAGTCGGGGTATATGTTTATTGTAGCATCACCTATGAACATCAGCTCCCCATTGACTGTCATCATGTACATGCCCACGATTCTGTGTGATTCAGGCTCTGGTCCGATAATTTGGAGACAGGGCTTTACGATGTCTGGATAGTGATGAGAAACCCCTCCAAGATAACCGTCTGCATGCCCCATGTGAACCATCATCGGAGCGAAATAAGTCGTATTCTTCATCAGCCTCACAGCATCCTCCACGGTGACGCCCTTCCTCCCTCTCAGGTTGTACAACTCTTTGGCGTACTCGCCCCTTCTTCTGGGATCGTATCTAACATCTATTTCTTCACATTCGAAACTCAGGCCTAACTCTTCCTTCACAGCCTCAATCCTCTCGACGTTTCCAAGAAGAATGGGCTCACATATCCCTTCGGTGATGCACTGTGAGGCCGCCTTGATGATTGTAGGATCCTCTCCCTCGCAGAAAACGATCCTCTTTTTGTCCCTCTTGGCCCTATTGATCACCCTTCTCATGATTGACCTGGTTAGGCCGAGCCTGGCCTCGAGCTCCTCTCTGTATGTCTCGATATTGAAGTCTTCAGGTGAAACTCTTGACACACCTTCGTTCACAGCTGCTTCGGCAACAGCGCTAGCTTCCCAAATCAGAACACGTGCATCGAACGGTTTTGGAATAATGTACTCAGGTCCGAACTGAAGCTGCTCGCCATCATAAGCTGACATCACATCATCTGGAACAGGCTCCTTCGCCAACTGAGCAATGGCATGTGTCGCAGCCATCTTCATCCCCTCTGTGATTTCTGTGGAACGGACATCCAATGCCCCTCGGAATATGTATGGGAAACCAAGTACGTTGTTGATCTGATTTGGATAGTCGGAACGACCGGTGGCCATTATCGCATCGTCCCTAACTGCAATGACATCATCAGGTAGAATCTCAGGATCCGGATTTGCTAGAGCGAATATCAGAGGCCTTTTGGCCATTGAAGAAACCATTTCCTTGGTTACAATGCCGCCCTTTGATAGGCCGAGGAACACATCCGCTTCAACCATGGCGGAAGCTAAGTCACCATCAGAAATATCTCTGGTAAATTCCGATTTGTATTTGTTCAGTTCACCCGCATCTTCTCTACTTTTTGTGAGAATTCCAGATGAATCAACCATGATGATATTTTCATTCTTAACACCCAGTCTGACATAGTGCCTCGCGCAAGAAATGGCGGAAGCACCGGCTCCAGAGATTACCACCTTTACAGAACCAATCTCCTTGTCTACGACCTCCAGGCCATTGAGAAGAGCAGACCCTGAGATGATTGCAGTTCCATGTTGATCATCATGCATGACGGGAATATCAAGCTCCTCGACCAGTCGCTTCTCAATCTCGAAACACTCCGGGGCCTTGATATCCTCCAGATTAATCCCTCCAAAAGTAGGAGCTATTGCTTTCACGGCCTCCACGAATTCATCAACATCAGTCCTGTCAACCTCTATGTCGAATACGTCTATGTCTGCGAATGCCTTGAACAGAAGCCCCTTTCCTTCCATCACCGGCTTACCCGCTAGAGCACCTATGTCGCCCAAGCCAAGAACTGCGGTCCCGTTACTGATTACAGCAACCAAATTTCCCTTTGATGTGTACTTGTATGCATTGTCTGGGTCAAGCTCAATTTCCTTGCAAGGGTATGCGACACCAGGTGAATATGCCAGAGAAAGCTCGTGAGAGGTACCATGTGCCTTAGTGGGCACAACCGTGATCTTCCCGGCAGGCTTGGCTGCGTGATAATTGAGTGCCTCTTCGCGAAGCATATCCTCTGTCAAGTAACCACCCCGGAAATATCCGGCCCATACACCCCTCTTTGATGCTATCCTAACTCGTTAGATTTGATTATCAGCCCCGATACAAGCGTTTACAATCTTTTTATTTTGGCTGAAAAGACCCCTATTTCCACCTACGGTGGACTGAGCAAATGTCACTCAACGACCCACACCATTCAATATAGGAGTGGAATGCCGAGGGGGCGTGGATATCGATTTACGAGGCAGGGCCAACCTCGCTCAGAGGAAGGCGATACTCCTAGTCATGCTGATGGTCCTACTTCCATGGGCCGGATTTGACAGTACCGAACTAACTCCACAGAATGACGAATCTAGAACATCCGCCAGAACTTGGGGAGCCATGGGAAGTAATGACACCGGTTGGATAGATATCGTTGCAACAGGGGCCGACCCTAGGAACCAGACATTTGCCTATGGGGACTTAGTCATGGACTTCGCCCCCGGCGCGGAAATTTCCAATATGACATTCGAGGTTTCAGTCGATGGCTCGGACGGATATTGCATTGAAGAGCCACAACTGACTCTGATAGAGACGCAGACTCCGATTCTCGACTGGAGGGACCTAGGTGGACTGGGCTGTCAGGACTCGTTCGTCAACAACCCCCCAACTCTTGAAGACGGCACATTAAGCACGTGGCTGAAACCCAATACCGTCAGCGACGCAGCATGGACAATTCCTGCTGGGATCACGATATCAGATTTGGTTATAGAGGCCCTGACCCCATCCGATCCAAAGGTGTCTTTCTCAACCTTGGACGTAGCTATCCATGACAGCGCGGTAAACCCGATTGATGGGAGGCTCTACCTTCTCCTAGATGATGATCTCATCCATCTTGACAGCGAGATGTCTGAGACTTGTGGATGGAGATGTCCGGGAATTATCCATATCGATACTGATATCGGAGGGAGTAGCCTAGCCATAGACTCTTCAGGAAGCAGACTACTAATTGGCAAACAAGATGGCTCGATAGGCTCGCAGTCACTCGTAGACTCATCATTCAATCCAGACTTGCTCCAAGCCCCAGTCGTCCCAGCTTCGGTTTCTACGATGTCAGTGGACCAATACGGGAACGTCTGGGCAGCATCCGGATGCACCTTGATGTTCCTACCAACGAACACAGCTACATGGTCAGAGACAACATATTGCCCTGGCTCCCCTGAGATACCTGTTGACATGGAACTGCACGGCAACAAGGTCTTCCTCGCCACCCAGAGTACTGGAATACACCTAATTGAGTACACATACAACGCAACGAACTCCAACATCACAATTGCCGGAAGTACAGTATGGGACACTAACAATTTCCTATCAAGCAACTCCATCACCGATCTGGAGATAGCCTCTGATCAGCTACTCATCTCCACACTCAACGCGGGAATCAACCGTAGAGACCTGAGCACCTCATCATGGCTCTCAAGGTGGAACACAAACAATTGGCTCGCCTCTAACTCAATCGTAGGGGTGTCTCACACGAGTGGCTGGATTCATATCGTGGCAGGCACAACCCTCCACTCCTACGACACTACCGCCAACGTCTTCCGATCTCAGAGGCAGGTATCCCAGTTGGGCCTCCTCGGTCCGGCCACATCGATTTACTCTTGGCCGTCAGGGGTCGGACCCAGAAGCCCCACGGATGGCGTGGCGTTCCTGATAGACTCAACAGGCAGGGCTGGAATGCAACACGCAGAGACAGTCATCGGAGCCGAATCACTGGTTAGTAGCCCGGTCTCTAACCCAATGAGGGTAGCTGCCAGTATTGATGATGGCGAGTCAGGGCAGATTTGGGTGGCCGGTGACACCACGATAGATAGATTCGACGAAGGGGCTAGGATTTGGCAGCAACCCATAGATGTCAGCGACTACGCTCAGCAGCTCCAATCTATCACGTCCATCGTCCAAGACTCAAATGACAGGGTCTGGGTTGGAACTTCAAACTCTGGAATAATGAGATTTAGGGCAGACAACGGTGCATACATAGGCACAATCAACGGAATAGAGGACCAAGTTATCTCAATGGCCCACGATGACACCACGGAAACCCTCGTAGTGGGTCATCCATTCAATGGACTTTCTCTAGTCAACACATCAACGATGACGCTAATCGATGTTCTCGATACGACTGACGGGTTAGATTCTGACTTGGTCACTGACGTCGCGACCAGATACGGAATTGCATATGCCGCAACATCTGACAGCGGGCTGATGAGGATAGATCTGATGGCCCTGCAGATACTCGGATCCTGGCAGTCACTAGGAGCAGATAACCTAGAAGCCGCTCCCATAGCAGTCTATGATGACACGATCTACCTAGGCCTCCCTGACTTCGGGATACTCCTTCTTGACAGGATAAACGGTGACATCATCGACTACTGGGAACCAGGGGGCAGCAGCGGCCTTCCGGATGACGATGTATTGTCACTCCACATGCTGGGAAGCGAATTAGTAGTAGGATCTAGGGTATCCAACACAGGAGCCCAGTCCAACGGCGGATTGGCCATTTGGGATGGAGCCTCTTGGGAGCAACTGGAAACAAGCATACCTGGTTGGAACAACGACCCATATGTCTTCTACGACATCACAAGCGATGGTAGCGACGTCTATGCCGGGACGAACCGAGGAGCCTGTCGCTGGTCAGTAGACTCCAATGGAGCGTGGCAACTCGATGTCTGTGTCGACCAGGGCGATGGCATGCCCTCAAGACAGGTATACTCAGTTGAGCTAATTGGGTCAAACACACTCTATGCTGGAACCGATAACGGAGCAGCCGTCATCAACACCCTGAACGGATCGGTGATGGAGGTATGGAACGCTGGAGACGATACCCAGCGAGCGAGGACGGTGAAGATTGACGATATTCTATACCTAGGCTTCGAGAATACCGGAATAGCCAGATATGACTTGATCAATGACCAGTGGCTGACAACATGGGATGGTACACAGGGGTACATCGATGACGATGACGTCACCGCCCTGGTGGAGGGAACCGAGCCTGGCACAATGTGGGCAGGAGGGGACTTCGGACTTACTCTGATCGACGTAGCAAACGATCAGGTTCTCATTGACTGGAACAGGGGTGCCAACTCAGGCGGCCCTACCCTCTCAACTCAGATTCCAAGTGACATAGTGATAATGGGCGACGTCCTTCACTACTCCACACAGAGAAGCAATCAGTGGTGGGCTTCCAACGACGAGATAACCAGAATAGCTCTGAACAACAACACCTCACTAACCACCATCGATGCCGGGAATCAGCTAGGGTACGATGGCGTAGTCTATGGCATAGGAGAGGTCGGAGACGAGCTCTGGGTTGGGGTCAGACCGACTCAGTACTGGAACTATGGCGACGGTACAGTGGTGAGGTGGAACACAGTCAATGAGACTTGGGCCGACAATCTGGAGACCATAGGAAACGTCCTCAGAGTTAATGCAAGGCTCCTCGGTGACTGCTTCCCATTGAATGCCAGCTCCTGCGAGATGTGGGTAGCATATGGTGACAACATAATGCGTCGATTCAGCTTCTCAACCATGACCCTATTGAACGAGTGGACAGACATCGACGGACCAATAAGGGGGATGGTAGAATTTGGTGGCGAATATCTCTTCGCGAGCATGAACGGAATACTCAGGTGGAACCCCTCCAACGAGACCTGGATGGCCTCATGGACGGAGAACAGCGGCCTCCCTAACAACGCTGAGGAGGAGTTCTACTCGATGACAGTGATCGGCGATGATCTATGGGCTAGCTCAATGCAATCCCAGGGTTGGAACTCCAATGCGCAAATCTTCCGGAAGAACGGATCCACTGGAAACTGGACGTCATGGGACCTAGACTCGGGGGACATCCCCGATGGTTATGGTGCCGATATTGTACTCTGTGACGACATTGTACACGTCGCAATCGGGAGGAGATTCTGGTGGGGCAACCAAGGAGGCGTCGCTAGATTCGACTTCGCCGACCACGACTCAGACGGCCAGACTGATGAATGGATATCCCCGCTCACTGATGGGGGCTCCAACGGCCTAGCTAACGCGGATGCAAGAGCCCTAGCCTGTGATGAGTCAAACAGAATACTGTACGTTGGCTACGACGAGGAAGGCGTAGGATTCGACAGGATGAACTACAACACAGGGAACTTCCTGTCAACCCTCACATCGGCTGATGGCATTTCAGAAGACAGAATATTCCCTGGTGGCATGCTACACGACGGTAACGTTCTACTCGCTGCGCACCAATTCGACAATACGGGCGGGATTTCGAGAATCGTCACATCAGGAACATCTGCCTCCAGTGGGCAGATCATCGATCCAGGCATGGATGGCTGTTCAATCGTCAGGGTCCCCTCTAGCTCAACCCCAGTTTATGCCGTGGGCCGTTCTGGCCAGACAACGGGCCTGAACAGAGTCGACAGATTGGACAGTACGGGGCTAATCGCTGGAGGGTTTGACGAACTAGCGGGACTATCTAGCGGAAGGGTGGTGGAGTTCGCATCCAACTCGACCCATGTATGGGTATCATCGACACTGGATGAGGGATCATATTACGGCTCGTCAATCCTACAAGGGGAGATACTACAGAATGGCTCAGTAAGGTGGGAGGACGGGTACAGCCTACTTGGTCAGGACGTCGTCAACAGCATGACACTCCAAGATGAGACCATGTGGGTAACCACCGCTGGAAGGGGACTCTGGTCAGTCGACCTCGCCCAGAGATCATACTCGCCCACGCCATCCGCTCTACACGTCCAGATGGACGGCATGGTTCTCGAGGACGATGGTACGATGTACGTCGGCCTGATGGGATATCAGGGTTCAGCCGCAGGCTTCCAGGAGTTCGATACTTCAACAGGAGCATGGGGCTATGGTAGCCTTCTTGCAGGCCTCCCAAATGACAGGGTGAGGGACTTCGTAGGGATTGACGACAAGGTCCTAATTGCCACGTGGGGGGGAATAGGCGTAAGGAACACAACCACTTCCGAGTGGGAGGATCCAATAACCACAATCGACGGACTGCCAATGCAGATTTACGAGCATCTACTGGTTCTTGACGATCCAATTCAAGGCGATGGCAATATCCTCGCAGGAGGGCCAGCGGGCCTGACCGTGTTATCCACTAGCCTCTCTGTGATTAACACCCTAAATTCTGGGGACGGCCTCATGGGAGATACTGTTTCCGGGCTGGTTTATGCCCCCGGGACATCGAGGAACGTGGTAAATGACGACGGCACCACAACCACCCTCTATCACGATGCATCAGTATTCATCTCGCACAATGGTCAGGGAAGCACCAGGCCCGGCGTTGTTGCTTGGGACATAGCGACTGACATGGCCAATGGGACATATCAGATCGACAAGATCCCCAGTAATGACGTCAGAGCGATTGCCACCGACTACTGGGGGGTACACATTGCGACCGACGTAGCACCGATAGTACACTGGAACGCAACCACATTGAACATGGAATCCGGCTCACCCTCAAACACCCTGATTTCATGGCCCCCAACCGAACTTGTTTCCGATGGAACACACCTGGCTATGATCAGCCCCGGCGGAATCGATGTAATGGAAGTCTCCTCCAATCACGATGCGGTTGCATCTGCCCAAGTCGCAGGACCCAGGGGAGCGCACCTAGACTCAACTGGATTATACCTGGTCTCCGACGAGGGACTCCACCATTTCGATCCAGTCGGCTCCCTGGTGGAGAGGGAGTCAGAGGAACAGAGAGTGGCTCACCCCCTGAGTGCGATTTACTCGGGCCGCATATGGGAGAACATTCACGAGACAGCTAGGCCGGGAATGCAGACAGTCTTAGTCACTGACGAGGATCCCATGGATATCGACATGATCTCGGAGATGCCTCTTGCCGGGAGACTACCAATGCATACGGGCGCACTGACGTTGACCTCGCCACAATCTGGAGCTTGGATATGGGCTCAGTCGACATACCTGAACTACTCTGGAATATGGGACATGGCGGCCATGAATCCGGGGATTCAACCAGCATTCCAATCAGCAATTTCCAGCGTAGGCCCGGGATCTACAAGCGCCCAGACCACGATACAACTCCAAGCTCCGCAGAATGGGCAGATAAAGGTCAGAGTGACCTACGACTGGCAGAGAATCGAGGTCCCAACCACACTCACTAATCTGACTGACAGGCCAAATGATGGAGGAGGGGTCCTAGAGGCCACATGGCTACCTGCTGAAGACGCTGCATGGAGCGGATACAGGATTTACGTCTGGGACGCAACTGGAAAGGAACAGTGGAACCCAACGGCAGACGAACTGAGTGACTTTACGACCTACATGCAGATCCCATTCTGGTCCCAGACATCGGCCTTGGTCACAGAAGCCGATAACGACGGGACCCCAGAACCACTCTCGGACGATAGAGTCTACAGGGCTGCAATAGCGATAGAGTACCCAGATGGGTCACTTGGTGATGCCATGGCATGGCCAGGAAGCGTCTCGCCGTCCGATGAAGTACCAGCCCCTCCGGACTGGCTAGTAGCCGAGCCGATCTCAGGAGGGACCGCTGGAGCAATAGTTCTCGAATGGTCCGCATGCGATGAGCTAGACCCAGACAAAACCAGAATCTGGCCGGTTCAGCAGGAAGTAACTAGCGCGGTGGCACTTTCCGGTGAAATAGACATACCATTCTCATCAGGAAACACGACAGTACTAGACTTGGAGCCTGACTCTCTTTACTGGTTCGTCACCGCTTGCGTCGACGAAGCTGGCCAGTATGATCCGAATAACGTCACTATATTCGGCCCAGTAGTAACTGCCGGGGGGTTGAACGATGGAATCCCCCCCTCTCCCATCACAGATACTCTGGCCATGGACGTACCAGATGACGAAGGCGGCAGGATCCAAGTCACATGGACTCCCAATTCAGAAGAGGACTGCTCGTACCATACTGTGTATGCACTACCGGCATCGGGGTGGCAGCCACCTAGCACTGTCGATGGCTGGCCCGTTGCAGCCTACGTGGATGACTGCATCACGGGAGAGGCCGTGATAGACTCGCTAGGCTCTTCGCCACTCCAAGACGGAGTCACATACTGGATCGGCGTCGTCGCGTCGGATGACTGGGGCAATGAGAACCTGGATGCAGTTCTAGTGGTGGAGGCAACACCCTCGGCAGATACCGCGGGAGTAGGGAGCGCCCCCTCAAGAGTAGAGGGACTCAACTCATGGGACCATCCGGACGACGATGGAACCGCCATAGACATAGTATGGGACAGGTCCTCAGCACCCGACTTCAGCCACTACACAATCTGGGTCTCTGAGTACCCACTCAACGACCTCACAGAAATAAGTGCGCACTGCGATGATTCGTCCTGCAACTTGATTGAAGTCGATCAGAGGCAAATCGGAGGCTTCCTGCAACTGCAGATAACCGTCGAGGAGGCACTCTACGGGAGCACCGTCTCAACCCTTTCCTCAGAGCCAATCCAGCCGGACATCCCACTATATGTTACCATAACAATCCACGACATCAAGGGCAACGTCTTCCTAACTGATATGGACGATAACATGGTTCTCGTGTCTCCGGTTGACAATAGAGGGGACATCACCCCTCCTGAGAGGCTCGCAGCTCCCATCCTAGAAGACAGAGCCCCGGACGATGGTGACGGAATCATCGTGACATTCCCCGGGAGCACTGCTTCCGATACCACAGAGTATTGGATTTTCTCGGACGTAGTTCCCTTCAGCGACTCCACTTCTATGGCACCTGTGATGGTCGTAGATAGGAACGATCCTATGCCAGTGACAATCGAGACTCTATCGGATGGAAGACCCATTGCCCCTTCGATCATGACATGGGTCGCCGTCGCCCCAGTCGACTCAGCCGGAAACGCATGGCTGACAAACCTCAAGTCCTCTTCCATAGCACTCGTTGACGAGAACAGCCTAGATCCTGGCCTTCACCTAGATGAGATAACAGGAGTCCGAGGATATTGGGATAGTGCTGGTACGAAGGTCGATGTCACATGGGACCTCAGCACTGATCCACAAATCGCATCATATCGAGTCTTCGTAAGCATCGATCCATTCGAGGACACTAGAAACGCCACTCAGATAGGCGGAGAAATCGCAGGAACCCTACTAATCATGAATGACTTCAACGGAGAGCCCCTAGACAACAAACAGTCCTACTGGGTAGTGGTTGTAGGCTTCGACGGGGAAGTGCACAGGCTCGCTGTAGACCCACTCGAGATACTCCCTTGGTCCGAGAGCTCATTCGGCTCTGTCGGAGGGGACGAATCCGAGTCCGGCGCATCGTGGGTAGACCAACTCCTCAGTGGCGACATGAATCAGCTGATAGCCGTGGCCTCGGCACTGATGATACTAGCAGGTGCCCTGCTATTCATCAGGCCAAGGAGGGATGCAGCTCCACAGCCATGGGAGATGGGAGCTCTCGAGGTCGAACTCGAGGAGCAGATGATGAGGGAGGCTTCAGGCCTGACCGGAGACGAGGAGTTCGGAGTTGACGATGAGGAGCTTTCATCCGACTCCTTCGGGACCATGGCTGACGTACCGGCCAGCTCGTATGACGGTATGAGCGAGGGTCCGAATGCTCAGCCCATAGGCGGAGAGATCGACGAATCAGCCCCAGAAGCGGATGCAGAAGCCGTCGACGAGCTCCTTGGAGGGGAACCAGAGGACATCGACCTCGACGACCTCGACGACCTCGCAGACGACCTTGATATCGACGACCTCGACGACCTCGCAGACGACATGGGTGACGAAGACGTAGACACCTCGTTCCTCGATGACATGCTCTGAGCAATAGAAGGCCTTGAATCTCTAACCGTCTATCGCGAGCCATGCCCGTTCCGGCCGACCCCAACTCTGCGGTCTGGTCTGCTTTGGGCTGGGATGGCAATAATTCACTTGTATCAGCTGATTTGCATTTCGCGAGGATTCGTCGACATGCTGAGATCCTCGGGATCGATGTTCCGGAAGATCTCTCTGACATAGTGCACTCGAAGCTAGGGGATCTGGAGCATCCGGGAGAGCCCAATGATAGCCCCGATCAGTCAGAATTCCTACTTATCGTGGAGGTGGACAAGGAAGGGCAGATTCGCATGGAGCCACTTACAATACAGAAGTGGCCAAATCGATCACTATCTGCAATATCATTGGCCGCTCCAAAGTGGGAACAGCCAGTCAGAGGAACCAAGCATGGAGACTGGGAGCCACACAGGCAGGCTAGGAAAATAGCGATCGATAACGGTGCAGACATAGCCCTCCTCTTTGAGGATGAAGTTCTCATAGATGGCGACCGATGCGCGCCTCTGCTGTTGGACAGCGATGGAGTAGCCTACCACCCGAGAAGCTCCGATGGGGCCCTGGACTCGATTACCGTCCAATCCATCAAGCCAGGGCTCGAAGGGGCTGGAATCCCCGTCAGGACGGCAAAGATCACGCTAAGTTTGATTCTCAGGGCTTCAGAGATGATCGTCTGTGGAAGCGGCATGGGAATAAGGGCAATAGGGACGATAGATGGCAGGAAAATAGGCAGACCAAGAGGGCCTCTTTTCACCGCTGCCCGAAACTCTTGGATGGAGGTAATTTGATGTTCGGGGCAACCCAATTCTCGCTCGGAATAACTGAATTCAAAGACCCCCTAGTAGGGGCTCTTAGAAACCTCAGAGAATCGCGAAGTGGGACCGGGGATGAGATTCTTCTGAACTCTACGGGACCTGTGACCGATCTTTCGATGAAATCGCTTCTTCCATGCTTGGGAAGTATCCGAATCCTACTCATAGAGCCTGAAGTCATTGACGATCCGCCAGCGTCTTCTGCGCTAGATGGTGAAGTGAAAATCTCCAACCCGCCCCCGTTGCATCTAATGGTTCAGGAATTTGTCGACGATAGGTGGGTCACAGTCAAACAGCACAGGCCATCTAAACTCAGCGACGCGTTCAAGATAGCCGAAGATCTAGAGATTAAACCCTCATTTAATTCCCCATTACCAATTGTCCCTGGTGGTTTTACTGGAATAATTGGGTATGATCTTAATCGCTGGACGGTTCCAATATCCCTTCCAAATAACCCCCTTCCAGGAACTATTCTCGGAGTTCTCTGGCGAGCAGATGCATGGATGATACACGAAAGAAATACCGGAATGCTCAGCGTAGTTGCAATTGATGACCATGATTGGTGTAGAAACCCCCCTGAAATAGCCCAACTCGATTCAGTAGGGCCACTAGAATCCCCCGATTCCATTCCAGAGAGCGAATCAGACTCAGAACACGCCCGCAAGGTCTCCAAGGTCAGGCAGGGAATTACTCTCGGAAACCTATACCAGGTAAACTATGGCAGGAGGTGGAGAGGCGAACTGCCTGGAAATCCATGGCAATCATTCCTCAGACTAATCGACTCCAATCCAGCACCCTTCTCTTCTTGGATGATGGTCGGAGACTTGGGTTGGTCGGTTGCATCTTCAAGTCCCGAGAGACTAATCCAGATACAAGACGGCATGGTTAGTACTAGACCAATCAAGGGAACTAGGAAAAGGGGAAGGGACGATGAAACCGACTCTGAACTACGTCACCAGCTGGCTTCCTCGGAAAAAGAGGTAGCAGAACATCTGATGCTTGTTGATCTTGAGAGGCATGACTTGAGCAGAGTATGCCAGCCCGGTTCTATACGCTGGTCCGGCTGGAGGATAGAGGCACTCGCTAACGTCCAGCACCTGGTCAGTGGGGTTGAGGGAAAGCTATCCAAGAACGTCAGTGCTGGTCATGCCGTTTCGAAAATGTTCCCCGGGGGATCAATTACAGGATGCCCGAAAACGGTTACAATAGCCGCAATTAACGAATTAGAGGGAAACCCTAGAGGGGCATGGACCGGATCAATGGGGCATGTCCACAGTGGTGCTGGAATTGCAGATTGGAATATCCTAATTAGAACCCTGGAAGCACATTCAGGACCGAACCAATGGTACGGCACTGTCCAAGCAGGAGGAGGGATAGTGATCGACTCTTCCCCTTCCGAAGAGGTAGAGGAAGCCAGGTGGAAGGCTGCTGCCCTGACGGAGGCAGCATGGGGGTTCAGAACTGGATTCTCAAGCGAAGACCTGCCTGACAGAAAAGTCGAGATTCTACCAGTGCCTCAGGTCAGCGGCCCAATAGGAAAGATCTCCCCGCAAATCCCACAATCAGGTCCGTCAAAAGGATCGATATTTCGCAATCTGGTTAATGCACCCAAAGGAGCGACCCTTCTGGTGGATAATCTGGACTCATTCACGGAGAATATAGCACAGGAAATAGCAATACTGGGGTCGGATGTTGTCGTGTTGGAGGGTAGACCCGAAAACCATGAGGACCCAGTAAAGAAAGTTGACCTCTGGATAAATCAGCTGAAGCCATCAAGAATCATCCTCGGACCTGGTCCGGCAAGGCCAGAAGCTTCCCCCATTACAATGGAAATCGCCCGTAGGGGGATATCAGGTAGGTTAACTGACGGCTCTATGACTATCCCTCTGCTAGGACTATGCCTTGGCCACCAGGCAATAGGGAGGGCAGCTGGATGGAATCTAATCGAGTCGCCTTTAGGTGCGGTCCACGGAAAACCATCAGTTACAATCAATGATGGGACTGGCCTGTATTCGAATCTGGACAAAGAGATCGTGATGATGAGATACAACAGCTTGGTACTTTCTCCAGACCAAGACGGTGACCTGATTCCAAATTCATGGGACGCCACTGGCTCCCTCCTGATGGGCCTCAGACACAGAGTACTCCCGGTACATGGGATACAGTTCCACCCTGAATCGGTTGGGAGCCCACTAGGTCATGAGATCCTGAAGTCATTCCTCCAGTTAACCAAATCAAACATCGAAACTAGCATCGAAACCAAGCGTCTCGAACCGTAGTGTTGAAGGAGAAACCCCTGCTGGTAGTGCCAATGCCGACCTGCAGGATCTGCAACCAGACTTACGACAAGTCGCAGTTCATTGGTGGAATCGGCCCTCGACACCTAGTCTGCGCCCGATGTGCCGTAGAAATGGGACTAGTAGAGGCAAGCGAGGCACCCCAATTATTCAACGATGAAGTAGCTAGGGCCAGAGTCTCCCTCTTCAGCAAGAGATACAGGCTCCCAATGTTCACAGGCGCGGGCTGGATACTGTATCTCACATTGGGAAGGGGAATAGAACTCTGGTCGAGTATTTTCCTAGGCGCATTAGTGTTGGCAACACTGGCGTCCCCAGTCCTTCTTTTCCTAGGATCGACCCGCTTCAATGCTGAACTATCGAGACTTTCCCCCTGAAACTTCCACGGGAATCCTTGAAATAGCCTTCACGTCACTCAGAATTTAGAGGGAACAGTGGGTTCCCTATGAAAGCCCGTGAGACCGGATGATAGGAAAGGAGGAACGAGTTAGAGAAGAAAGCAGTATTAGGATTAAGAAATATTCGCTCAGTGTAGCGTTTATTGAGAGTCTAGGTACAGTTACTAAGTCGTCCCAAAATCCATTCCGCACCTCCCGGAACTATTGCAACGCGCAGAAATCAGCGCGAGCTTTGGCCGGAAAGAGAGAACAGCGGGTTCTCTAAACTGAATTTGGAGTATGATGAAAATGCAGAAGACAAAGAACGCGAGCATGCTAGTTGCACTTCTCC
>MDTG01312470.1_pt1 | contig 31160 bp, 32 predicted proteins | sample 811421 | NCBI WGS metagenome assembly MDTG01 (sample SAMN05326645, study PRJNA326480) | marine metagenome | isolation source: seawater | place: Pacific Ocean: South East | collected 2011
GCATTAAAATTTAGATATCCTCAACAGGGCCGCCAATAGGATCCTCCCTTTTAGCATCCTGAGATGGCGTATCGCTACCGCCTGACTTATTATCAGAATCATCATCCCACTGCTTGGGTGGCCGCACTTTGCGCCTACTCATCAGATCATCGACCTGGTCAGCATCGATGGTTTCAAACTCGATCAATGCATCTTTCATCGCCTCGAGAATATCGCGATTATCTTCAAGCAATTTTGTCGCGGTACTGTAAGCCTCATTGAGGATATTACGCACTTCCTGATCAATTTCACGAGAGGTGTCCTCTGAGTAATGAGTATTACCACCACCAGGTGCCTGTGACTCATCCTCTCCGTAGAGAATTGGGCCCATCTTTTCATTAAGCCCCCACTTGGTCACCATATTGCGCGCCATTTGTGTCGCTCGCTCAATATCATTGGAGGCACCTGTGGTCACGCCATCGATCCCCCCTACCAATTCCTCGGCAATACGCCCACCAAATAGACTGCACAATTGGCTATTGAGTTGACGCAGATTCATACTGTAACGGTCTTCCTCGGGCAGATACTGCGTCACCCCCAGAGCGCGACCGCGGGGAATTATGGTGACCTTATGCACGGGATCATGCTCTGGCACCAACCGGCCGATAATGGCATGACCTGCCTCATGGTAAGCGGTGTTAATCTTTTCTTTCTCCGACATCACCATCGAGCGCCTTTCAGCACCCATCATAATTTTGTCTCGTGCTTTCTCGAACTCTTCCATAGTCACCACACGACGATTCCCTCGCGCCGAGAACAAAGCCGCCTCATTAACTAGATTAGCGAGATCAGCACCACTAAAGCCTGGGGTACCGCGAGCTAGGATAGGCAGTTCAACAGACTCATCTAGGGGCACTTTGCGCGCATGAACCTTGAGGATCTGCTCGCGCCCGCGAATATCTGGCAAGCCAACATACACTTGCCGATCAAAACGACCGGGACGTAATAGCGCTTTGTCCAACACATCTGGTCTGTTAGTTGCAGCTATTACAATCACGCCCTCGGTGCCTTCGAAACCATCCATCTCAACGAGAAGTTGGTTTAATGTCTGTTCGCGCTCATCATTGCCACCACCGTAGCCACCACCGCGATGTCGCCCCACAGCATCAATTTCATCGATAAAGATGATACAGGGCGCCTGCTTTTTCGCCTGTTCAAACATATCGCGTACACGGGAAGCACCTACACCGACAAACATTTCAACAAAATCAGAACCAGAGATAGAGAAAAACGGCACCTTGGCTTCACCGGCTATCGCTTTAGCTAGGAGTGTTTTACCTGTACCCGGCGGGCCAACCATTAATACGCCCTTGGGGATTCGACCACCCAAACGTTGGAATTTACTGGGGTCACTCAAGAACTCTACTAACTCACCCACATCTTCCTTAGCTTCATCGACACCGGCTACATCAGCGAAGGTGGTATTAATCTGGTCTCCGGTCAGCAGTTTAGCCTTACTCTTACCAAAGCTCATTGGCCCGCCTTTTCCGCCACCCCCGCCCTGCATCTGGCGCATAAAGAAGACAAAAATTGCGAGAATCAATAGTATCGGGAATGCCGCGACCAATAGTTGCGAAATCAGGCTGGGAGTTTCTGGTTCTTTGCCCTGCACATCGACATTATGGTTAATTAAGTCACCCATTAGACCGGGGTCTTGGACGTTGGGCCGCACCGTTCGAAACTTGCTGCCATCTCGGCGCTCGCCTTCGATAATCAAGCCATCAATGGAGACCTTAGCCACACGATCATTCTGAACTTCCATAACAAACTCGGAATAACCCAGGCTGTTATCCACAGGCTGCGGTGTAAAGCTATTAAATACGGACATTAAAATAGCCGCTAAGATCACCCAGACAATTAAATTTTTTACCAAATCGTTCAAAAAATATTCCTCTCTATCGACCTTTCAAGCCTTTTGCCACCAAATAAACCTCTCTGGATTTAGCTCTAGAGGCATCAGGTTTCTTCAAACTTACGCTATTAAACACAGTTCTGACATCGCGCACAAACTGGTCAAAACCCTCCCCCTGAAATAATTTGGCAATAAAAACGCCCTCTGCCCTCATTACTTTGGTGGTCAAATCAATGGCCAACTCTGCCAAATACATCATCGCAGGCTGATCAACGGCCTTCGCTCCTGTTAAATTGGGGGCCATATCAGAAATTACAAGGTCTACTGGGTGATTTCCTATCGCTGTCAACAACGATTCAAACGTGGCGTCCTCAGTAAAGTCGCCTTGAATAAAATTAACACCGGCTATCGCGTCCATAGGCAAGATATCCACTGCGTGGACATTTCCCTCATGACCTACCAACTTAGCCGCTACCTGCGACCAACCGCCCGGTGCTGAGCCTAAATCTACGACGGTCATTCCGGAGCGGATCAAGCGTTCTTTCTCAACAATTTCCAGCAATTTATAACTGGCTCGCGATCGATAACCATCCCTCTGCGATTGCAGCACATAAGGATCTTTAACATGTTGCTTAATCCAACTGCGATTTTTAGATTTCGTCATGCCGTCGTTTTCGCTAAAATGGCTGGTTCACAAATAAGGCCGCGTATTATGACAAGTTCCAATGAAGATAAAAAACATTTACGACGATTGGGGCACAATCTCAAGCCGGTGGTCACTATTGCAGCTAAGGGTCTTAATGATAATGTCGGTGCTGAAGTCGACCGCGCACTCAGCGACCATGAGCTTATTAAAGTAAAGTTAGCCGTGGGCGATCGTTTAGCGAAGAAAGCGATCAGCGACCAACTATGCCAAAAATATAATGCTGAGTTAGTACAGTCGATTGGGCATATCTTACTTCTCTACCGCAAAGCAAAATCTCCTAACCCTAAGTTGTCCAATTTACTTCGCCAATAGGGTGAGGGGGAAATGCCCATGATCAGCGCAATATGCGATAATCGTTCCTTCGATACGAGGGTGATCTGTTTTGGATAAGCGACAAATTGACTGGATTTTTAATTTTATTGGCAAACCGGTTTTAACCGGCCTTTTTGTCGCCCTGTTGTTAATGGCTCTTTTTCCTCAATTTCGTGGCCCTAACGACTGGTTTAGTGGACCTGTCAACATAGAAAGCATCGGCACTTCAGATTGGAATGGACCGGTATCCTACGCCTCTGCGGTAAACCGTGCCGCACCATCTGTAGTGAATATTTATACCCAGAAAGTACGCCGCGGTAGCAGTAACCCATTATTAAATGACCCGTTCTTTCGCCGCTTTTTTCCTTATCCGCAACAGCGCCTACAGAGCTCGCTAGGATCAGGTATTATCATGCGTCCTGACGGCTATATTATGACCAATAATCATGTGGTTAATGATGTCGATGGGATAGTAGTTCTTCTTTATGATGGCCGTGACGTGCCTGCGACCATCGTCGGAACGGATCCTGATAACGATCTGGCCGTACTAAAAATCGATATTGATCAATTGCAACCGATCGCCATCGGCAATCCTCTTGAGGCCAAAATTGGTGATGTGGTACTGGCGATTGGCAATCCCTATGGACTGGGCCAGACGGTGACGCAAGGTATCATCAGTGCCACAGGGCGCAATGGGCTTGGCTTAAACACCTTCGAAAACTTTATTCAAACCGATGCTGATATCAATCCTGGTAATTCTGGTGGTGCCTTGGTTGATGTCTATGGCAATCTATTGGGCATCAATACCGCAAAAATCGATCGAAATGGTGCTACAGGGATGAGCTTTGCCATACCTGCTACTGCAGCGGAAAAAGTGCTTAATGATATTATCCAGTATGGCCATGTAGTGCGCGGTTGGCTGGGTATGACTGCAAGCCCTATCACTCCCGCGCTGGCCAGACAACTTAATCTCACTACAACCAGCGGGTTACTGGTCAGTGGCGTCTACAATACCGGCCCTTCCCACAAGGCTAAAATTATGCCGGGCGATATCGTTACCAAAATCAATGGCATTTCGGTGACAGATCGTCAGAGCACGGCTAGCCAGATCGCAGATGTCACACCAGGGCAGAGTATTGAACTGGAAATACTGAGAGGGATAAACACGCTTACAGTAACTGCGATTGCGGGAACCCGCCCGACCAATACACAGTAATTGAGAAATTTCAGGCTAAAATAGCCTGAAGGCACTCCACCAGCAATTGGTTGTCTTGATCAGTACCCACTGTGATACGTAAAAACTGATCAATTCTGGGGTGTTGAAAATGTCTGACAATCAAGTCCCGCTGACGTAACTGGGAAGCGATAATGTCTGCTGATTCACCGCTGTGCCGAACGAAAACAAAGTTAGCTGCCGATGGCAAAACCTCAAACCCCAGAGCCAGCAATTGACCAACCAACTGATCACGACTTTTTATGACCTGAGCACATGTTCGCTGAAAATAGCTTTCATCGTTAAAAGAGGCAGTCGCTGCAGCAATTTGCAGGTGCCCTAGGGGGTAGGAGTTAAAGCTATTCTTTACTCGATCAAGACCTTCAATTAACGCGGCATTACCCATAGCATAGCCAATTCGCAAGCCCGCCAGAGAACGGGACTTGGATAATGTATGGACAACCAATAAATTATCAAACCGTTTAATTAATCCAACGGCACTTTGACCACCAAAATCAATGTAGGCCTCATCAACGACAACCACTGAATCCGTATTGGATTGCAGTAATTGTTCAATATCAGCCAACGCCAGCAATTTACCCGTCGGTGCATTGGGATTAGGAAAGATAATACCGCCATTGGCTCGCTGGTAGTCTTTTACATCAACACTGAAGTCCTCAGTCAACGGTACTTCTTCAAAGTCAATATTGTAGAGTTGACAAAACACCGGATAAAAACTGTAGGTAATATCTGGAAAAAATATTGGCTTGTCCTGTTTTAGCAAAGCATTGAAGATATGCGCCAACACCTCATCCGACCCGTTGCCAACAAAGATTTGATTTTCCTCAAGCTGGTAATAATCTGCGATCGCCTGCTTTAAGTTTTCAGCATGCGGTGGCGGGTACAGGCGCAAATCATCATTCATCATCTGCTGCATTGCCTGCAATGCCTCAGGAGATGGTCCGTAGGGATTCTCATTGGTATTTAATTTAGTGAGGTTGTGGATTTTCGGCTGTTCCCCTGGGGTATAGGGTTGCAGCTTTGTCACAAAATCACTCCAGTACCTACTCATATCTGTGCTTTCTCAGTCATACTATTTTTTAATACGGTATTCTGCGGATCGCGCGTGAGCGGTCAGCGATTCACCACGCCCCAATACTGAGGCTACTTCACCCAATTCTGAGGCGCCCTGTTCAGAGCAATAAATCAATGAACTGCGCTTTTGAAAATCATAGACGCCCAACGGCGACGAAAATCTTGACGTCGCTGAGGTCGGCAACACATGGTTGGGGCCTGCGCAGTAATCTCCCAGTGCTTCGGCAGTGTGACGACCCATAAAAATGGCACCGGCATGACGAATTTCCGGTAACCAAGCCTCTGGATCTGCAACAGATAGCTCTAAGTGCTCAGGTGCTATCTGATTACACAACCTGATCGCCTCATCGGCATCAGCCACCTGTATCAATGCACCACGGTTAGCTAACGACAGCGCGATAATGTCACGGCGTTCCATCTGCGGGAGTAGTTTCTCCATGCTGCGATAAACCGCATCCAAATAGTCACTATCCCAAGCAATCAAGATGGCTTGCGCGTCTTCATCGTGCTCAGCCTGAGAAAATAAATCCATAGCAATCCAGTCTGGATCAGTCTGACCATCACAAATCACCAAAATCTCACTGGGTCCAGCCACCATGTCTAGGCCTACTGAGCCAAACACCATACGTTTTGCGGTGGCAACATAAATATTGCCCGGCCCTACAATTTTATCTACCTTGGGTACAGTTTCTGTACCAAAGGCCAGCGCAGCAACAGCTTGGGCGCCCCCGAGAGTAAATACTTTATCGACCCCTGCAATGGCAGCGGCGGCTAAAACAATAGGATTAAGCTGATCATCAGGTGCAGGCACCGTCATTATCACTTCATTAACACCGGCTACACGGGCTGGAATACAGTTCATCAACACTGATGAAGGGTAGCTTGCCTTACCACCAGGCACGTAAATACCAACACGATCCAACGGCGTTACCTGCTGACCCAGCACAGTGCCGTTGGCCTCTTGATACTGCCAAGACTCCTGCAACTGGTGGCCATGATAATGTCGAATGCGCTCAGCGGCAGTCTGCAACGCGGCTCTTGCACTAGGCTCAATCGCCTCCAGCGACTCCTGCAAGCGCTCGCGGGGCAAGGCAATCTGCTCCATACTCTGGCAGTTGCGACGATCGAATTGATTACTATACTCAATCAATGCCTTATCACCGCTCGCCCTGACCTTCTGCAGTATCTCCGCAACCTTCGCCTCAACATCGGCATTGGACACCATCTCCCAAGCAATCAACTGATTCAAGGCTTGAGAAAAGTCTGTATCCGCGGTGTTAAGTCGGTTGATTGTTAAGTTACTCATACGGTACTGGCCACAGCCTCTTCAAGCGCATCAACAATCGCTTGAATTTCAGTGTATTTGGTTTTCATTGCCGCCTTATTCACGATCACTCGTGAACTGATATCGGCAATTTCTTCTCGGGCTTCAAGACCATTAGCTTTGAGCGTATTGCCAGTGTCAACGATGTCGACAATTTCATGGGCCAGACCCAAAATAGGAGCGATCTCCATAGCACCGTAGAGCTTAATAAGATCTGCCTGCCTGCCCTGCTCAGCATAAAATTGACGCGCCACATTGATGTACTTTGTCGCCACTCGCAGACGGCCCGTTTGAGGCAGTGCCCCCACTGGCACCGCCGTCATCAATTTGCAGCGGGCAATACCCAAATCCAATGGCTCATAATAGCCATCGCCCTGATGCTCTAGCAGACCATCTTTACCGGCTATGCCAATATCAGCAGCGCCAAACTGCACATAGGTTGGCACATCAGAACCGCGCAGAATCAGCAAGCGAACCCCTTGATGATTGGTTGCAAACACCAATTTGCGGCTGGTCGCTATATCCTCTGCCGGCACAATGCCCGCAGCCTCTAGTAGCGGTAACGTCTCTTTTAAAATACGACCCTTAGTCAGGGCTAGCGTAATCTGTGTCATAGCAAACCATTCAATTTCCGAGCGCATTAATGGAGTCGATACCTATCCGCAGGTTAACTCGGCACTCGCTTAATTTTGCAGCCCAATTGCTGCAACTTTTCTTCAATACATTCATAACCGCGATCAATATGATAAATACGGTCGACGATGGTTTCACCCTCAGCCACCATACCAGCGATAACCAGCGCAGCCGAGGCGCGCAAATCGGACGCCATTACCGGCGCACTTTTTAACTTCTCAACACCCGTAACTATCGCGGTATTGCCTTCGACAATAATACTGGCACCCATTCGATTGAGTTCCTGTACCTGCATAAGACGGTTCTCAAAAATAGTCTCGGTTATCATCCCCGTGCCCTCGGCCACGGTATTCACTGCCGTTAACTGCGCTTGCATATCCGTCGGGAAAGCTGGATACGGCGCAGTTTTAAGATTAATCGCCTTGGGCCGTTTGCCCTGCATATCCAATTCAATCCAGTCATTTCCTTGACTGATCAAGGCCCCCGTCTCCTCCAGCTTAAGTAGCACGGCCTCTAGCGCGGAGGGATCCGTCTGCGTACACTTTACCTTACCCCCAGTAGCCGCGGCAGCCGCCAAGTAAGTACCAGTTTCTATACGATCTGGCATTACTTTGTAATAACCGCCCTGCAGTTTCTCTACACCATTGATGGTCAACGTATTGGACCCTGCCCCCTGCACATCAGCGCCCCAAGCATTCATGCAGTCAGCTAGATCAACAATTTCTGGTTCGCGAGCAGCATTTTCAATTACCGTCGTGCCCTCCGCCAGTGCCGCCGCCATCATCAGGTTTTCCGTGGCACCCACCGAGACCATGTCCATCAATATGTGAGCACCCTTTAAGCGCCCTTCACAACGTGCCCGAATATAGCCATCATCCACTTGTATGGACGCCCCCATTGCCTCTAACCCTCGTAAATGAAGGTCAACTGGGCGACTACCAATGGCACAACCACCAGGAAAAGACACATTCGCCTCACCATATCGAGCGAGCATAGGGCCAAGCACCAGAATAGAGGCGCGCATGGTTTTCACCAATTCATAGGGCGCGGTTAAACTATTTAACGTCGATGTATCCACTTCGAGGCGCATTTTCTCATCAACACTGACGGTGACGCCCAGAGCACCTAATAGCTCAATGGTGGTAGTAACATCCTGCAAATGAGGCAGATTGGCAATAGTGACCGTGCCTTCAGACAGTAGTGCTGCAGACAGTATTGGAAGAGCAGCATTCTTAGAGCCGGAAATCCACACTTCACCGCGCAGCACCACGCCCCCTTGAATGATTAGTTTATCCATCGGATAACCTCAGAGTTTATGTATCAAGCCACAGAGGCCTTAGCCTCGATCAGCCCACTCTTGGTGAGTGAACGTTTTCATATTGACGGCATGAATTTCACCTGAGGAAATTTGTTTATTTAACGCAGCATAAATCTGCTGTTGCCGCTGTACCGGTCGCTTACCCTCAAATAGGTCGCCGATAGCAACAATATTGAAGTGTCCGCCGTCGGTCTCTACCTGAAACTGACAATCGGGCAGAGCGGTCTCAAGTAGTGCTTTTACATAATTGGGATTCATTTAATCACTCTTATATCGAAAAATACCTAGTTACTGAGAGGACCAGTTAGCAATAACTGTGTCGATATCACCATTGGCTTTTTGAGCCGCACTGATAAATTGGCTTTGGAAGATGTTGCGCATGTTAATACCATTAATGACCACATTTATCGCTTTCCACTTGCCTGTCTTTTTGCTGAGTGCCATCGAGTACTCCATTGGATAGACAGCATCAGCTGTTTGAATTTCCTGCTTTACCGAGACTCTACGCTGGCCAGGTTTGAGTTGAGCTTTATTGACTAACACAATTTTTTCATCACCGTAACTAATAAGCCCGCGCCCATAAGTCTCCAGCAAACCCGCACGAAACTTCCGGCTAAAACCCATTCTTTGCTCGGCAGTAGCAGTTTTTGCATAGGGGCCCATTACCTTTTTGGCAATGTAGTTAAAGTCAATATGCTGCTCCAGTAAATTATTCAATGCAGCAAAATACACCTGCTCATTGGCCGGATATGCCTCAGCATGCCCAGCAATCACGGTTAGTAGCTCACCAGTAACCTGCTCAATCTGCTGGAATGGATCACTCTCTAAGCCAGTGACATTTTCCGCATAGGCCATCTGGCTCACACAGATTAATAATCCAATCACATTACCCAGCAGGGTGTTTCTAATTTTTCCCATCATCATGTTCTCTTCTTGTCGTTCTACCTCAAGACATTGCATCGAAATTAGCGCTTCGCTACTGACAACTGCGGCCACGCACTATACCATTCCCGCTCTACTGAATAAACACAACCGGAGACTATATGTCCGTGATCTTACTCCCCTTTCTCGCCCTTTTTGCTGGCATTTTGGGCCTACTATGGGGTGCAGACAGATTTGTTGCCGGCAGTGCTAGCGCCGCACGCTATCTCGGCATCTCGCCGATGGTGATTGGCTTGACCGTGGTCTCAGTAGGCACCTCCGCGCCGGAGATTATTGTATCCATTAATGCGGCATTGAGAGAGGCGGGACAACTGGCCGTTGGCAACGCACTGGGTTCAAATCTGGCCAATATTGGCTTAGTACTCGGCATCACCGCTTTGGTCGCGCCAATTCCGGTTAACAAGCAACTATTACGGGAGGAAAGCCCAGTTCTAATACTGATTACAGCACTGGCTGGATTATGCCTCTACAATGGCTTCCTCGGCCGTGGTGAGAGTATCGGCCTAGCCCTGCTAGTGATACCACTGCTGATATTGGTGGTAAAATATAAGAAAAAGCACCCCAACCCTGACCTTGTCGATGACAAGGAGGCACTTCCAGAACTGCCCATATCCCATGCAGCCCTGTGGTTTACTGTAGGCCTAGCAGTACTATTGGGAAGCGCTGAAATTACCGTGTGGGGAGCTAAATCTATCGCCGCCTATGCGGGCATCAGTGAACTTATTATTGGCCTTACAGTGGTGGCGATTGGCACAAGCCTACCAGAGTTAGCGGCTTCGATTATCAGTGCACTGCGCGGTCATCATGATATCGCCCTTGGAAATATTTTTGGTTCGAATCTATTTAACCTAATGTTGGTTATGACTTCCGCTGGTGCTATCGCTCCCATTGCCTTGGGATCGGAAGTCTTTTACCGCGACTTCCTCGCTATGGCCACTATGACGTTACTTATGGTGGTTTTAGCTGCTATTGCGCTACGTAGTCGTGCAGGGAAAATATCTAAAGCCATGGGTGTACTGCTTTTGGTTGGCTATGGTTATTACTATATGCTGCTGTGGCCAGCCATCGCGTCTGCCTAACCACCATTACTCCAAGGCGCTTTTGCTCTATAATAGCGGCACTTAGGGGTCGACAGGCAAATGTACACTATGACATCAGGTAATTTTATTAAGGCTGGCCTACGCACTGTAGAAATGGAGGCTCTTGCCGTAGGGCAACTGGCACCCTGTATCAACGAGGATTTTCAGCGTGCCTGCGAGACCATTCTTGCCTGTAAGGGCCGCGTCGTTGTTACTGGTATGGGTAAATCCGGCCACATAGGGAATAAAATCGCTGCCACCCTAGCCAGCACGGGCACTCCTGCTTTCTTTGTCCACCCCGGTGAAGCCAGCCATGGTGATTTGGGCATGATCACTAAGACCGATGTGGTTATAGCCATCTCAAATTCTGGTAGCACCGCTGAGGTCGTCACTCTTCTGCCGCTGATCAAACGATTGGGCATACCAATGATTAGTATGACCGGCGACCCACAATCCGTGCTGGCACAAGCGGCCTGCGCTAACCTTGATATCAGCGTTACTACCGAGGCATGCCCTTTAAATTTGGCACCCACCACCAGTACAACGGTGACGTTAGTCATGGGGGATGCCCTGGCTATCGCATTACTCGAATCTCGAGGCTTCAGCGCTGAAGACTTTGCATTCTCACACCCCGGCGGCGCACTAGGCCGCAAATTATTATTGCGAGTCTGCGATATCATGCATGGAGACGGTGAGGTACCTAAGGTTGCCGCGGAGCAGCCACTGCAGGATGCCCTTTTGGAAATGACCAATAAAGGCTTTGGCATGACCACAGTCGTCGACAATAACGATAAATTATTAGGCGTCTTTACCGACGGCGACTTACGTCGTGTTATTGATCAAAAGATCGATCTAGGCTCAGCACGTATGGACCAGGTGATGTCTGCCAACCCAAAAACTATTAGTGACCATGTCCTTGCCGTCGAGGCTTTAACCATCATGGAGAGTGCCAGCATCACCGCACTGATTGTAGAAGATCAAAATCAAAGTCCTATTGGCGTTGTGCATATGCATGATATTTTGCGCGCAGGGGTGGTGTAATGAACAATACTATCCCTCCCGCAGTTACTGCGGCGGCAAAGAAAATAAAACTGCTGCTGCTCGATGTGGATGGTGTGCTCACCGACGGTAGGCTTTACTACGGTAATAGCGGCGAAGAAATGAAAGCGTTTAATATCCAAGATGGGCTAGGAATTAAACTTCTGCAAAAAGGTGGCGTGCAAGTTGGCATCATTACTGGACGAATATCTAAGTTGCTGCAACGTCGTGCAGATGAACTGGGTATAGATCCTCTGATTCAAGGACGTGAAGACAAACTCACCGCGCTCAATGAACTGCTACAAAATATGCGCATTGAGATGGATGAAATCGCCTTCATGGGTGATGACTTGCCAGATCTTGCCGTCATGCGCCGCGTGGGTTTGGGGATTACTCCCGCCAATGGTAGTAGCACCAACGCCAAACAGGCCGATTGGCAAACCAACAATGCCGGTGGCCAAGGGGCTGTTCGTGAAGTGGCTGAGATGATACTTGACGCTCAGGGCAAGCTGCAAACTATACTGGCCGACTATCAATGATTAAGCAGACACTGCTAATTTCTGGTTTATTGGTTATCGTTGGTGGCTTTTTACTGATTTGGGACAGCCCACCCCAAGCCTTTATGCGCAAACAAACGGGCCAAGTGGATGAAGTCCCTGTGGCCGATAGCTACATGACCGAGATCAGTAGTCTCAAGTTTTCTCGCACTGGAGAACAACAATTTTTATTGACCTCACCAAGAGCAGAGTTTTTTACCAAGAAGTCAGAGCTTACCCTGAGCCAACCTAGTATCGTCTCTAGTGAAACCAATACCAACAGTAGCCAACTCAACCTCAAAGCACATGTCGGTGTCCTGTCTAATAATGGCGAACGGGTTTCACTGCAAAAAGACGTCATTGCAGTTAAAGAGGCCCCTCAAGGACAAACGATTTTAAATACACAAGACTTAGTTTATCGACCAGCTAGCAATACAGCGAGTAACTCTGGACCCTTTAAACTCCTTACACCAGAGGTTAAACTCTCCGGCGCTGGCTTGGACGCTAATTTCAATAACGAAATATTTATTATCAACTCAAAGGTTCGCGCTATTCATGAGCCACGTTAAAACATTATTGGTAGCGATAATTGTAACTCTACCACTGAGTGCTCAGGGACTTCCTGAGGATAGTAATCAGCCTATCAAGATAGAATCAGACGCCGCCGAAAGTAATCAGTCCACTGGACTCACGGAGTACAGCGGCAATGTGGTAATTCGTCAAGGTTCAATGGCTATTAACGCCGACAAAGTAACTATTTACTACGCTGAGGGCAAAGTGAATCGTATTTTGTCTATAGGCAAGCCCGCTAGTTTTAGACACCAACTGCAAGCCGATGAGAGCGCCGTTATTGCCGATGGTGAAATTATCGACTATCTGCTCACCGAGGACACGGTCAATTTGCAAAAAAGCGCTTCTCTGGCACGGAATGGTAGCTTGGTAACGGGAGACATGATTTTTTATGATATTAAAAACGGTACCTGGAAAGCCAACGGCAATAATCGTGGTAACAAGAAACGTATCCAATTGGTGATACCAGCCTCAAGTCAGGAAGACCCCGAAAAAAGACAGCGAGAGGATACAGATTAGTGGCCATTCTAGAAGCCAAAAACCTTGCAAAATCCTACGCCAAACGCCCAGTAGTAAAGGACGTTTCCCTATCAGTTAAACAAGGTGAGATTGTTGGATTATTGGGCCCAAATGGTGCGGGTAAAACAACCTGTTTTTACATGATTATTGGTTTGGTCGGTCAAGATGGCGGCACTGTCACCATTGATGAGGTAGACATTACCGCGCTGCCTATGCATGGTCGCGCGCAACGAGGACTGGGCTACCTGCCCCAGGAACCCTCAATATTTAGAAAACTGAATGTTGAAAATAATATTCTTGCTATCTTAGAAACACGTGCTGAGCTCACTCGACAAGAGCGCAATCAGCGCCTTGAAGAACTAATGCATGAGTTCCATATCTCACATTTGGCTAAAAATATTGGCATGAGCCTGTCTGGCGGCGAAAGACGCCGCGTTGAAATTGCCCGTGCGCTAGCCGCCGATCCGCAGTTTATCCTTCTAGACGAACCCTTTGCCGGTGTTGACCCAATTTCGGTTAACGATATTAAAGCTATCATCCGCCACCTGCGCGACAAAGGTATCGGTGTACTGATCACGGACCATAATGTGCGCGAAACCCTCGATATTTGCGAACATGCTTATATTATCGGTGAGGGTCATGTTATTGCCGAAGGGACTACGGAACACATTCTCAATGATGCTAAAGTGCGAAAAACCTACCTCGGAGAGCACTTTACTCTGTAATAATGGCTTTATTCGCAAATACAGCATTGCCAGCCACCGCAACTCGGCACTAAAATTGCATCTGGTTATTTCGTAACGAACTCAGTTTATGCGTCCAGGTCTCCAGCTCAAGATCAGCCAACAGCTGACCATGACACCGCAATTGCAACAGGCTATTCGGCTGCTGCAATTGTCGACCCTCGAGTTACGCCAAGAAGTTATTGAGCAACTTTACAATAATCCACTACTGGAAATGGATGAGGAAGAAAGTCGACCAGTTTCTAGTAAAGAGGAAGATAGCAGCAATAACCAAAACGACAGCGATGTTGATTTTAATAGTGACGACCCCAGCCATCATCAGGCCGCCGCTGATGCCACTGAACAAACAGTGACCGATGCCGAAGCGGATCATTTATGGGAGCAAAATAATTCACAGGAACTCACAGTAGATGCCAATTGGGATGACGTCTACGGTGGCCCCAGTACCGTCAGTGGCACTGGAGGCGAGGTCAACATTGAGCAGGTATATCAGGTCACCGAGTCACTGCAAGATCATCTCCACTGGCAACTCAATTTAACCCCGATGTCTGACCGAGATCGCGAAATCGCCGAAGCTTTTATAGATGCCATCGATGACAATGGCCTGATAAATGTCGACCTACGTGAAACCACTGCTCATATAGAGCCCATCGACCCAGAGGATCAATTAGAGGACGATGAGTTGCTTGCCGTACTGCACCGGTTACAACAATTTGACCCTCCCGGCATATTTGCTCGCAATATCCAGGAATGCCTGCTAATTCAGCTAAATCAACTCGATCCAGAAACCGCCTATTTGCAGCAAGCCAAACGTTTGGTTAAAGACTATCTCGAGGATATCGCATCTATCGATCTCAACCGTTTAAGTAAAAAAACCCAATACAACCATGATGAGTTACAACAGGCGCTATTACTGGTCCGCAGCCTTAATCCCCGCCCAGGAGAGGCATTGGCAATCAATGACGCTGAGTATATTGTGCCGGATGTCTTTGTCGAAAAAGTCTCTGGGCGTTGGCGGGTAAAGTTAAATGACAGCAACACTCCCAAACTTCGCATTAATGACACTTATAGTAATCTAATTAATCGCTCTGATAATAGCGACGAAAACCAGTTCTTAAAAAACAACCTAGCTGAGGCGCGATGGTTTTTGCGCAGCCTTGAGAGCCGCAATGAGACTTTGATGCGGGTGGCCATTACCATCATTGATTTACAGCAGGGATTTCTTGATCATGGTCCCGTCGCCATGAAACCAATGGTTCTATCCGATATTGCCACCAAATTAGATTTACACGAATCGACTATATCTCGCGTAACCACCAGTAAATATCTGGCCACGCCTCAGGGTATTTTTGAGCTTAAATATTTCTTTTCTAGCCATGTTGGTACATCTGGCGGGGGGGAGTGTTCATCCACCGCAGTTTGCGCTATCCTAAAAGAAATGATTAGTGCAGAACAACCCGCAAAACCATTAAGCGACAATAAGCTTACCGCCCTTTTGGAAGAACAGGGAATCCAGGTTGCCCGACGGACCGTGGCCAAGTACCGCGAGAGCATGGGAATCCCCTCATCAAGCCAGAGAAAACGATTCGAAAATGCCAAGTAATAGGAGAAGTGTATGCAAATGACCATCAGTGGACACCATTTAGATCTCACCGACCCAATTCGCAATTATGTCACGACCAAACTTTCTAAACTAGAAAGGCACTACGAACAAATCACCAGTACCGCCGTTATACTCACCGTCGATAAATTAGTGCAAAAAGCAGAAGCTACGGTTCACGTCACCGGTGCTGAACTTTTTGCCATTGCCGAACATGAGGACATGTATGCTGCGATTGATGCACTGACTGATAAATTGGATCGCCAAATTATTAAACATAAAGAGAAGCATCGAGGCCATTAGTCTATTTCATGAAAATCAGTGATGTTCTCAGTCCAGCGATGACGCTGTGTGATTTGCCCGGTGCCAGTAAAAAACGGGTGTTGGAAAATTTATCCGCATTAATTACCGACCAACTGGGCGGTGATGCGGAGCAAACTGATCACCTATTCCACAGTCTCATTGCACGTGAACGTCTCGGTAGCACAGGCATTGGGGAAGGTGTTGCTATTCCTCACTGTCGCGCCTCCGGTTTCAGGCGTATCTACGGTTGCCTCATCAAACTGGAAAAATCCATCGATTTCGATGCTCAGGATGATCAACCTGTCGATCTTATTTTTGCTCTCGTAGTACCTGAGGAAAAAAATGATGAACATCTAGCCACGCTGGCCCGAATTGCCTCTCTAATGCAAGACGAAGAGGCCCGTGAGTCATTGCGACAATGTAGTAGCAATGAGGAGCTATACGCTGCAGCTACTGCGTTGGAGGCCGCTAATTAATTATGCGCCTAGTTGTTATCAGCGGCCGTTCAGGCTCGGGTAAAACCTCAGCGCTTAACATTCTAGAAGATGTTGGGTTCACCTGCATTGATAATCTGCCTGCTAGCCTGTTGCCTGCATTAATCCTGCAATTAAAGGAAGATTCCAGTGCCAAAGAGATCAGTCTCGCAGTCGGTATAGATGCTCGAAACCTGGTCGGCGATCTCAGTGAAATACCTAAGATTCTTGCCGATATTGAAGATAGTGGTGTCGCTGTCGATGTTATTTTTCTTCAGGCTCGACACAATGATCTCCTTCGCCGTTATAGCGAAACAAGACGTAAACATCCATTAAGTACCGAATCTATCGGTCTAAAACAGGCCGTTGAACTTGAAAAGGATATACTCAAACCCATTGCCGATATCTCGGATCGCACCATTGACACCTCTGGACTGTCGTTACACCAATTGCGAGACCTGATAAAAAGCACCGTCGTCCCTCACCAGCAAGAGAGTATGTCGATACTGTTCGAAAGTTTTGGTTTTAAGCGCGGTGTGCCCAGTGACTCTGATTTTGTTTTTGATGTGCGCTGTCTGCCCAACCCTTATTGGAAGGTTGAACTGCGCACCCAGACCGGCAACGATGACGCGGTGATCGAATTCCTCGAATCGCAAGTTGACGTCGCCTCCATGCTGGCAGATATTATTGGTTTTTTGACTCGGTGGATCCCCAAGTTCCAAGACAACAATCGTAGTTACATGACCATATCAATCGGTTGCACCGGCGGTCAGCACCGCTCCGTTTATCTAGCCAACAGGCTCTATGAGCATTTTTCTCAACAGCAACCACTTGTCAAAGTAGTACACAAAGAGCTACCCAGCTAATGGCAAGGGGTCAGTGTCTATGATTCGCTGCCAATTACCCATTATTAATAAATTGGGGTTGCATGCACGGGCGGCAACTAAGCTTGCCGCTGCGGCGGGGCATTACGCATGTACTGTTCGAACAGGTAAAACAGAGCCCTTGGTAGATGCTAAGAGCATTATGTCGCTTATGCTATTGGCTGCAACTCAAGGAACCGAGTTAATCTTTGAATTTGATGGCGCCGATGAGCAAGCGGCCTGTAATGAAATAACCGAGCTATTGGCCGATTATTTTGGTGAGGGCGAATAGACACAACACAGGCACCTAGAATTGACATAACCCTATCCGTAGGCAACTTAGCTCGCTAAAATGGAGTCGACCGCGCACTTTGGTTTTAATAAGGGAATAGGCCAATGACCGAGATCAAAAATACCAATCTATTGGCAACATTAGGCAGTGCTATCGATTCAGTCACATTGAATCAGGTACGTCATATTCTCAACAATCTCTCACCACCAGATGTCGCACATCAACTGGAAACCGCACCACCAAAATTTCGTCATATTCTGTGGGAGCTAGTCGATCCAGAAATTTCAGGTGAAGTAATCCAAGAGTTATCGGATGATATCCAGCTTGAATTCCTCAATGAAATGGATAGCACAGAAGTTGCATCCCTTACCGAAGGGCTAAACGTTGATGATATCGTCGATATTCTTCAGCAGCTGCCCGGTCAAATGATCCCTGAAGTATTGCAAGCCATGTCTGTGCAGGACAGGCAGCGTGTTGAGTCAGTGCTTACTTACGACGAAGATACTGCCGGCGGGATGATGGACACCGAAATTATCACCGTTCGAGCGGATATTACCGTCGATGTAGTACTGCGTTATTTACGCCGCTTTGAGGAGATACCCGACCTCACCGACAATCTATTTGTGGTTAACCGCAATGATATTTTCCTCGGCAATTTAGCGCTCAGCAGTCTACTGACATCGAGCCCTACGACCAGGGTACGCGAAGTCATGGATACTGAAATACAGGCTATCCATGTCAACCTTACAGACTCAGATGTAGCGCAAATTTTCCAGCGGCAAGATCTCGTCTCAGCGCCGGTAGTCGATGATAATAATCACTTGCTCGGACGTATCACCATCGATGATGTGGTCGATGTTATTGTCGAGGACGCCGATCATTCATTATTAGCTATGGCCGGCCTGAGTGATACTGAAGACACCTTCTCATCTATTACCCGCACAGCACCGCGGCGCGCGGTTTGGCTTGGCATTAACCTAGTCACGGCCATTATCGCCTCTAGCGCTATCAGCCTATTCGAAGGCACCTTAGACAAAGTCGTGGCACTAGCAATTCTGATGCCTATCGTCGCCAGTATGGGTGGGGTCGCTGGCAGTCAGACCCTAACCGTGGTGATTCGTGGTATGGCGCTCGGCCAGGTAGAACGCAGCAATCTCTCATGGTTGCTGAGTAAGGAATTTAGCGTTGGCGCCCTCAATGGTATGCTCTATGCCCTAGTAGTTGGCGCAGTAGTCTCACTGTGGTTCCAAGATCCGCTTATGGCACTGATTATCGGTGCCGCTATGGCTATCAATTTAATCGCCGCAGCCCTTACCGGCACTTTGTTACCGGTAATGTTGCGAGCAGTCAATATCGACCCGGCACTGGCCGGCACCGTTATCCTAACCACAGTGACCGATATTGTAGGGTTTGTGTCATTCCTTGGCCTCGCTACGGTATATTTATCATGATAGACACAGAAATAGACCCACCCGAGTGGGATGGTCCAAGTAAATCTCAGCTCAAACGGGATAGTCAGGCGCTGCAAGATATGGGCTCTCAGTTAGTTGCTATGCCCGAGGGCAAATTACAGAAATTTGATCTTCCGGAAAATCTGCGCGATGCAATCTATGAGGCTCGACGGTTAAAAAGCCGAGAGGCCAAACGACGTCATCTGCAATATATCGGCAAGTTGATGCGCACTGTAGATACCGATTCAATCATTCATACCCTAGAGAAGATGGACCATCAGTCGCAGACCTATCGTCAACATTTTGCGCAACTAGAAGACTGGCGAGATCGATTGATAAATCAAGGCGCACCAGTAATTGAAGACTTTATTCAGCACTATCCTCAGGCCGACCGTCAACAGCTGCGAAATTTGCAGAGGCAGGCCAATCGAGAAAAGGAAAGTAATAAGCCGCCGGCAGCAGCGCGCAAGTTATTTGCCTACTTGCGAGAGATCAGCGAGTAATAAAGAAAATAACGTTAAAGCCTATGATGCTCAGCGACAGGCATTTCAGCTCTCAGGCGCTCGATACTATCGAGATCAATCTCTGCCATAACCACTCCAACACCATCATCCATTGACGATAGGATATTACCCCAAGGATCGATAATACAGCTACCGCCCCAGAGTCCGCGACGCTGATTATCTCGATCAACCAGATTGGCACCAATCACAAATACTTGATTTTCAATAGCACGAGCACGCAATAACACCTGCCAGTGATCTTTACCTGTGGCAGATGTAAATGCCGCCGGCACAGATATAATTTGCGCGTCTAATTTAGCCAACTGTCGATAGAGTTCGGCAAACCGTAAATCATAACAGACCGTCATACCCAGCACGGCCAGATCAGTAGGCGCTGCAATAACCCGCTTACCCGCAGTAAAGTCGTCCGATTCTCTGTAGCGTCTGGTTTGGCCATCGGTGGTTAAATCAACATCAAATAAATGAATTTTGTCGTAGTAATTAACCATTTCACCCTGTGGATTGAGTAGATAACACCGAGCGCTAGGCTTGGAACTAGCCCCCGCCACTGGCACAGTACCTGCAACCAACCAAATACCCAGCTTTACCGCCTGCTCTCTGAGAAACTGCCGCACTGGCCCTTGATCATCAGACTCAGCAAGGCCAGCCTGCGCTAAATCCTGCCCATAATAGGCAAAATTTTCTGGCAGTACCGCCAGTTGAGCACCCGTATCTGCCGCCTGATCAAGCAATTTCGCCGCACTGTATAAATTGGCGTCGACAGATGTCTGTGGTTTTAACTGCACTGCTGCAACGCTAATACTCATCACATGTCCCGCTGTCTATTGTTCTGGCGTTGGCTCGGCAACCGCCTCTTCCGACATCGCCTCTGCTGGCTTCTCTTCAACCACCTGCGCCTTAAGCTCCGCGGCAAAAATTTGATCCACCGCAACAGTAATATCATCCCAGGGTCCGGTGACGTCATAACTAATACTCGACAACCGATCAACCTGCTTTTCAACCAGCTTGCTCGTTACAAAAACACCAGCAGCGGCAGGCAAACCACCCATTAAGGCCACCAGCCAAGGTAAGTTAGTCGCCACCGGCAACGTCGCCACTAATCGGGTATCCACCGTTTCATTTACTAAATCAAAATCTCCTGCCATGCTCATGCGACCTGAGGGCATATTCATCTTCAAAGGATCACGCAAACTAGCGACGCCATTGTCAAAGTGCAGTGTGCCAGCAAGATCGTTAAAGGCGAGGTTTTGCCCAACCACATCTGAAAAATCTAATTGCAGACGACGCAGCCAATTAGCAAAGTTAAATAAGCTTACCAATTTCAGTGCACCGCTAGCACCGCCAGCTGACTTGTAAAAACTGCCGTCGGCTAACTCAATCTGAAAGTCACCACGGATATTGTCTCGGCTGAGTAGCCAAGGTTTGTCTTGCCACGACAGATCAAATACTAATCTTCCCGTTTTACTATCGAGTACCTTATCTATATCGAAGCGATCAAACATATCACCAAGATTGCCTACCCCGACAGGGCCTACTAAGCGGCTATTGTGTGCTGAGCCATCAAAACTCCAGAAGAACTCAGTCGCCGGTTGATCATCAAATAAACCGGGGCGAAGACCAAGTAGCTCACCTTTTATATTATTAAACGCGGCGCCAGACACTTCAGGACGCAACTCAAATGCGATGGAACCCCAGCCCTTATTAGCAATAGACAGTTGATCAATAGACAGGTCCAACGCAAAAAATGCGCGTGGATCTATCGATTGCTGATCTACTTTTTGCTGTAGTAATTCATTTGGCAGGCTCAAGCGCGAGAGATTAACCATGGGCACCTGTTGGCGATCTGTGTCTAGCACTAACAGTCCGTCAGCAAGATCCGTGGCGAAACGTATTTCGGTGGAATCACCAACCAAACTCACCCTAGCATTGACGTCATTTAAGCGGAATGTTGCCAGATCCAGATAATCGAAATCTAGATCAAAAACTGGACTTAATCTCAGCCGCTTCTGACCGTCTTGATCCACAGCAAACAGTGCAACCACAGGCTCCCACAGAGCCCATTCAGCGGTGGGTAAATAAGCGGCAAGTAATAACTCATCGGCCTGAACAGCAACATCAGTGCGATCATAGGTCACTAACCCCTGAGATAGAGTACCTTCCGTAAAATACATATCCGCTTTAAGCTTTTCGCCAAACTGCGCTTTAATTTGATACAAGGCGGGATTGAAAGAAACGCTGATGTCCATCGCACGCTGTTCTTCGGCAGGTAGGGCCAAGGGTTGAGGCAGGCGCACTTCAGTGCCCTGCAACTGGCTGACGATATCCAATGTAACCGATTTACCACTTGCAACAGGTGGAATATTTAAGAGCCCCTCAATCGCCATATTACCGATCAATACATCAGCCCAGGGGAATGCAACCAACTGGCTCAGGCTTTGCGGTTCAATATCGGTCTTTAGTGCGAGTTTTTGCCCATCATCGGCTTTATACAACGTCGCTGTCAGAGGTTGTTGCCAAAAAGTTCCGCTAATATTGTCAGACTGCAATCCATGCTTAACAGAGAAATTAATATCACCGTTGATATCCGCCAGCGAAATAGGCGAGTCTGGTATTGCCATCTCAACATCACTCAATGTAGCAGCGATATTGTATTTGGCCTCTGCCAAATCACTACCTGACTGTTTGAACATAGGGATCTGTAGACGCATTTCTGTATCGGCGGTTCCAGAAAAATTCCATCCTACTAGGGGGCCAATATTTTTTCTTACTGGAGACTGAGCCAAAAAGCTTATGCTTTCAGACAGGCCACCAACCAAGCGGCCGTCGACAAATAGCTGTCGCTCACTTGGGACTGCCGCACTATCGTAGGCAGCCTGTGCGGAGATAATGTTATTACCTCCCAAACTACCGGCACTCGCTGTAGACTCTACATAGCCATCATCAACCAGTACCAACATATCCAGATCACGTAAACCAGGCCAATCCGGATGATAATTAATATCCGCATTCTCAGCTCGCATCAGTATCTGTGTGGTTCTTGCGCGAATGTCATTGCGCGGTGGCCCATGACGATAGGCCATGGCAAATTGTTTTACATCCGCAGCAACCACCGCAGTCTCAAGCCATTTGCGCAGCGTTGCTGGGGTCTTAATAGGAAGATACTGTTTGCTTAAATGCGCATCGAGATTATGGCCGCCAATAACCAAATTAACCTCCGGAATAAGCCCTGTATCAAACTGCTGCTCTACCGAGAACATAATATAATTAGTACCCGCATCGACCGTTGTTTTAACCGGTTCACTCTCTAAGGTCAGAGTTCTACTCTCCGACTGCCAGTCCAAGTAAATAGTCCCCCGAGCGCTTTCAACATGGAGATAATCGCTGTAAGCCCTAGGAAAATAAACATCAAATCCATCCTTATCAGCCAGATGGAAGAGACCTGTTTTCTCCTGAAGCTCGATGTAACCATCCATACTTTTTACTGCTGGAGCGCCTTTAAAGGCCTGTGTATTGATCCCCTGTAGATTAGCTGAGGCATAATAACCCGTCTGGTTATGACCCAACGTAAGCGCGTTAAGGCGCCCTTCGGGCCTTACCTCATCAAGAACAGTCAGTAACTTTTCAGTCGGTAATCGGGTTTGACGCAGTAGATCGGTAAGAAAGGTGAGGTCGAGATGATTGACTGAAATATCAAAATCACGCCACTCAGAACCAAGACGCTGATTAAATACCAAATCCAATGGCCTAATTTGTGTTTTCGACCAAGATACATTGAAGTCCTGTAATCTAAGCCCCCAATCTGAACCAGGGGTAAACCATCCAGTGATTTCAGTGCCAATGTTTTCCAGTGGCGGCACCTCAGCCAACCAATTGAGTGGCACCTCAGACACCACTATCTCGCCTTCAAAATCCAACGCACCACCAGGATGAATATCGAACCATAGTTGACCACTAGATTTGGCCTCAAGCCTTTCTAAATTGGCGAATAACTGCGGCAGTAAAGATTTTATTAGCGCTAGTGCAGGCTGAGATAAATTGAACTCAGATAGGCGTAGATAGCCATCGGCATGGAATGACTCAAGGTCAGCAGGGTCGCCAACACCTTCCAGTAACAAGTAAGCTGGAACATCTTGGTCAGACAGGCGTAAGGATAATTCAGCACGATGAAAATCAGAATCATTTTCCAATCTCACATCATCGCTATGCACCTGTATCTGCTTGCCTGAGAAGAACTGTAGATTTGCAACGACAGACCGTATATGGATTAAGCGACTGTAAAAAAGTGGATCCAAAATAAGCGACAAGTCCGCTTGAGGCTCACCTTCAAGACCTTTAATACTCCAGTTGCCCGAACTATCCTCTACCGCATTAAAAACTAGCTGATCAATACTTAACTCTCGCCAAATCGGCGATTGGAATTTAAGACTATTAAACACATCGAGATTAGCACGACCCTGATCCAGAGAAATGGCAACATCAGCATCCTCAGTAATGATCTCAACCTTATCGACCTCCAGGATTGGGACTAACCTGGGCCATTCACCTCGCAACTGTCCCAATGTGGCTTCCATGCCCGTACTGTCAGCAATAAACGTCTGAAGGGTTGGACGTAGCTGATCGATACCGCCAATGGTCTGTCGCCCAATCACAATCAAAATAACCATGCCAATAATTAATAACGCAAGCAATCGCCAAAACCAACGGTTGGCAATATGCATTATTTTTATTAGCGAATGATTCATAGATTAAACCGGAATAATATCAAAGTGATCCCGCGCAAAAAGATCTTCTGCGCGAAACTGAATGGTACAACCAATAAATGTCTCCAAATCAGCTACTTGAGCAGAGTCCTCATCCAACAATCGCTCAATAACTGCCGCACAGGCCAATACACGCAATTGTTCACATTCATAGGCACGGGCAACCCTCAATATCTCACGCAACACTTCGTAGCTAACGGTCTCCGCTGACTTTATCGTGCCCCCACCACCGCAGGTAGGACAGTCCTCGCAGAGCACACGACCCAAACTTTCACTCGTGCGCTTACGCGTGACCTGGACTAATCCTAGTTCAGTCACGCCAGATATGGCGGTCTTGGCACGATCTCGGTCGAGGGCCTTTTCAAAACTGCGCAATACCTGACGCTGATGCTCAGCACTCTGCATATCAATAAAATCGACAATAATAATGCCACCCAAATTTCGCATACGCAGCTGTCTAGCAACAGCAACCGCAGCCTCTAGGTTGGTTTTGTAAATGGTCTCCTCAAGATTGCGATGGCCAACAAATCCCCCTGTATTAACATCGACGGTCGTCATCGCCTCAGTCTGGTCTATCACCAGATGACCACCTGATTTTAGCGATACCGATCGCTGCAATGCCTTCGCTATCTCGCCCTCAATACCATGGAGGAAGAACAACGGACGCTCGCCAGGATAATGCTCGATTAAACTGGCCATTTCAGGACTAAATTTATTGGCAAAATGATTTAGCTTGTCCAACACTTCCCGAGAATCCACTAATATTTTTTCTACCTCATCGCTGGCCATATCTCGCAATGCTCGCTTATACAGCGGCAATTCTTCATAGATACAGCAAGGACCTTTAACCTGAGATTGACTCGACTCAACGTGCTGCCACAACCGCTGCAAATAACGCATATCCGACTGCAATGCCGAAGCTGAGACACCATCCGCAACCGTCCGCACAATAAAACCACCGGCTCTATGAAGCTCAGTTTCTGTCGCAGCAGTCTCAATAATATCTTTCAGGCGCTCGCGCTCCTGCTCATCTTCAATGCGCTGCGATATGCCGTTGTGATCATTGTTATCCATATAAACTAAATAGCGGGAAGCCAATGACAGCTGTGTAGTGAGCCGCGCGCCCTTACTGCTAATAGGGTCCTTAATAACCTGCACCAAAATCTCCTGACCCGTACGCAATAATTGCTGAATATCCGATGTTGCGCCTTGCTCAGTTTGTGGTTGATACAAGTCATCCACATGTAAAAATGCCGTGCGCTCTTCACCAATATCCAGAAAGGCCGCCTGCATACCTGGCAGCACACGAACTACAATAGCTTTATATATATTGCCGACCAGACCGCGTTTGTGACTGCGCTCTATGGAAATTTCTTGCGGCACACCATTTTCTACCAACGCTACGCGGGTCTCGACAGGCGTAATATTGATAAGAATTTCTCGGCTCATAGTATTTTCCGCATAAGATAACTTCTGTCGTTATTACAACATCAACTATACAGCTTTAGCGTTCTGCCAAAGAGGGATCGCAAACTGTTTTAACAGCACTTCAGTTTCAGCAATTGGCAAACCCACAACGCCACTATAACTTCCCTCAAGATGGGCAACAAAAATCGCCCCAAAGCCCTGTATTGCGTAGCCTCCAGCCTTACCCCGCGGCTCTCCAGTCTGCCAGTAATTATCGCAGTCTTGCGCACTAATGGGGCGAAAAGTCACCTGAGTCTCAGACAATAACATACAGCGATCAATCCCGTTATCTACGGTTACCGCAGACAATACGCTATGCGTCTTATCTGATAGCGCCAGTAGCATTCTCCGAGCATCAGAGCGGTCAATAGGTTGCCCAAAAACCTGCTGATCACAGACTACCGCTGTATCAGCACCCAACACAGCTATCCCCTGTTGCTGGTTAACACGACCGGCAGCGGCCTTCTCCACTGCCATACGTGTGACATAATCAACGGCAGATTCCCCCTGGCGTTGACTCTCATCAATATTGGCGGGAGCAACAGTAAAATTTACGCCAATCTGGGCCAGCAGAGCTGCACGACGAGGAGAGGCAGAGGCAAGGATAAGATCTGAGTCTGACAAATTAATTTCCTAGCAAGCGGCCGGTAAACTAGCGATAAGCGGAATTTAAAGTAGCCACAAATTTATCTACTAAAAACCACACAATCGCACTGGTCAGACCCAAAACAGGGACATGCGCGAAATTCATAGGCATATCCCAAATCGAGAATAATGCAGCTTCTAGCAGTTCGGTTAACACAACCAGAATAAATATCAGCACCGCACGATGAAAATATGAAAAGTAGGTCAGCCAACGGCTCAACAGATAAGCAATTGCGCCGCAGACAGCAAAAACCAAGACATAATGACCTAGACCTGTACGAAATAGCGTATCAGCCAACAGTCCAACAAGTGCTGCAAAGCCAATACCAAAATAATTCGGCTGATAGAGGATCCAAGCAACAGCAGTCAACATCAAGAAATTGGGCCGCCACAGAATCCAGTCTCCGGATACAGGGATAAGTTGAAAAATAACGGCGACTACTAATGAGATAATAACCGGCGTCATTAAGTTACTGGGATTCAACGACCACTCCCATCGACAGCACTAGCGTCGGAGGTAAAGACTAATAAAAGGTGTCTACTGCGATCGAGCTGAGCTGAAGGATCGACTTCCACATCGACAAAGGTTTCGCCAAGGCCTTGATCAATAGTCGATATAGTGCCCACAGGGTAGCCCGCTGGAAAACGCCCACCGAGACCAGAACTAACCAATTGATCACCTTCAACAATATCTGCGGTCGGCGATACAAATCGTAGCCTCATACGATTGTAGTCCGAGGTACCCTCGACGATAGAGCGTACACCATTGCGCAATACTTGCACGGGGAGAGCATGGGAGCTATCGGTAATTAGCATAGCGACACTATGACCGCCATAGACTGAAATAATTTGCCCCATAAGACCATCAGCATCAAGAATAGGCTGACCGACATAGACGCCATCAACACGGCCTCGGTCAATAGTCACCGTGTGGCTATAGGGGCTGGGAGAGACGCCAATCACCTCCGTTACCAACACACTATCCATCAGTAGCTCCGTGGCATTGAGCAACTGGCGTAACCGCATATTTTCCGCCGCCAGTTCCGACATGCGCTGCAACTGACCGCGATGGATAAGACTCTCTTGCTTGAGGCGAGTATTCTCTTGTTCGATAATGGTGCGGGAGGTTACATTAAGTTGACCCCATTCCTGAATACGGCTGGGAATATTGGTAATCCAGTAGAGTGGCCGCACCATATTATCAGCCACACGATAAATCGACGACAACCAAGAAGTACCGTTATCGAGAAACATTAAGCCAAAGGCAATAAGACTGACAAGAAAAATCTTGCGCAGCGGAGAGGAAGACTTGGCAAATACATTTTTCATAAGCCCAATCCACAGTGCCAGTTATTACAGTGCCAGATAGTTAAGCTGGCAACCACTCAGCATTAGTGAGTTAATGTATCCAGCCCACTATTGTCCATCATCTCGAGAGCTTCACCGCCACCTCGAGCAACACAGGTAAGCGGCTCTTCCGACAGAATCACCGGTAAGCCCGTTTCATGGGTCAACAAACGATCGAGATCTCGGAGCAGAGCACCGCCACCGGTCAGAACAACGCCAGTTTCAGCAATATCAGATGCCAACTCAGGTGGTGACTGTTCTAATACCCGTTTAACCGCTTGCACAATACCGGCAAGGGGTTCCTGCAATGCTTCTAATATCTCATCACTGGTGAGGGTAAAGCTTTTCGGTACACCTTCCGCCAAATTACGGCCGCGCACATCAATCTCACGCACTTCTTTAGCTAAGTAGGCTGCGCCAATTTCCATCTTGATACGCTCAGCGGTGGTATCACCAATGACGCTGCCGTACTTACGGCGTACAAAGTTAACAATAGCTTCATCAAAGCGGTCACCGCCAATGCGCACAGAATCAGAGAACACCACACCATTAAGTGACAGAATTGCAATTTCAGTGGTACCACCACCAATATCTACCACCATAGAGCCCACCGCTTCTTCAACTGGCAGACCTGCACCAATAGCAGCGGCCATCGGCTCTTCAATGAGAAACACCTCTCGGGCACCGGCACTGTAGGCCGACTCTTTGATCGCCCGCTTCTCAACTTCTGTGGCCATACAGGGAACGCAAATGAGTACTCGAGGACTGGGGGGAACCAAACTCTTCGAATGGACTTTTTTGATAAAGTGCTGGAGCATTTTTTCAGTCACCTGAAAATCGGCAATAACGCCATCCTTTAGCGGGCGAATCGCTGTAATATTGCCCGGAGTGCGGCCCAGCATGCGTTTGGCATCAACACCCACTGCCTCAACAATTTTTTGACCCAAATGCTGACGAATAGCAACCACTGATGGCTCATTTAGCACAATGCCTTTTTCGCGCACATAAATCAGTGTATTCGCAGTCCCCAGATCGATCGACAGATCACTAGAGAAAAGACCGCGCAATTTTTTAAATAACATCGACTTGTAGTCCTCAACCACTGCCCACCACAAATATGGGTGCAGACAGATAAAATTAACGTTTTATGATTAAACCCTGCTCAGCTAAGCAACCCTCAACTAAAGCACTGTTTTATTAATGTTGGAGCGAATTCTAGCCGATCTTTAGCAAAAGATCCCACTACTCTGAAAAAAAAGCTAAAAACAATCCAAAAACAAGCCAAAACACCGAAAATAGCGGATTTTAGCGGTTTAAACTCCTAACTTAAGTTAACTAAAGGTTGATAATACAGTGGTTAGTTGTGAAAATTGCGGCGCTGAAAACATTCGTATTACAGCCAACCCAGAGACCTGAAAATGAGCATAGAACGGCAAGAAATTGAGAAGCTGGCGACATTAGCCCGAATTGCCATAGACGACAGCACCATCAATGAAGTAAGCGCGCGCCTGAGTAGTGTTTTAGCCTTAGTCGACCAACTGCAAGCTGCCGATACAACTGGCGTCACCGCAATGTCACATCCCATGCAGGCCATTCAGCGTCTGCGAGAAGATGAGGTTACCGAGCTTAACCAACGCGAAGCACTACAGACCGTAGCGCCTGATACTGAAAATGGCCTTTTTTTAGTGCCAAAAGTCATCGAATAAAAGCGACCCATTACTATGCACAACCTCACCATTGCCGAGCTTATTCATGGTCTGCAAAGCAAACAATTCTCTAGTGTTGAGTTGACTCAGCACTTTCTGACACGGATCGCCAAGCTCGATCGGCATTACAATACCCTCATCACAGTGACGGCCGACAAAGCATTAAAAGCCGCTGCCGCTGCCGATCGGCGACTAGCAGCAGGCGATGCGCCCGCCCTCTGCGGCGTACCCATTATGCATAAAGATATCTTCTGCACCCAAGGTGTTCGCACCAGCTGTGGGTCTAAAATGTTGGATAACTTTATCCCACCCTATAACGCAACAGTGGTGGAAAATTTTGAACAAGCCGGAGCCATTGTCTTAGGCAAAACCAATATGGATGAGTTTGCTATGGGCTCGTCCAATGAAACCAGCTTCTATGGGCCAGTACAAAATCCGTGGGATACTGACTGCGTTCCTGGCGGCTCTTCGGGTGGCTCGGCTGCCGCCATCGCCGCGCGCTTAGCACCTGGTGCAACCGCTACAGACACTGGCGGCTCTATTCGTCAACCCGCCGCCCTGTGCGGTATTACAGGCTTAAAACCGACCTATGGCCGAGTCTCGCGTTGGGGCATGATTGCCTTCGCCTCTAGTCTCGACCAAGGCGGCCCGATGGCTCGCAGTGCAGAGGACTGCGCCATCCTGTTAAGTTGCATGGCCAGCTTTGATAATAAAGACTCCACCTGCATCGATAGAGAAGTGCCCGACTATAGCGCCAGTTTAGAAGGTAGCGTCAAAGGCCTGCGAATTGGTGTGCCAGCTGAATATTTTTCTGAGGGCTTAAACCAAGGCACCGAGCAAGCAGTCCGCGCCGCTCTGGCGGAATTGGAGGCACAGGGCGCAGAGTTAGTCGATATAAGCTTGCCCAACACCGGCCTATCGGTACCCGCTTATTATGTTATCGCGCCAGCGGAGGCCTCCGCTAACCTATCGCGCTTTGATGGTGTTAAATATGGCTATCGCTGTGATCAGCCCACCGATCTGCACGACCTCTACACCCGCACTAGAGCCGAGGGTTTCGGTGAAGAAGTACAGCGTCGCATTCTGATTGGCACCTACTGCCTATCTGCAGGCTACTACGACGCCTACTATGGCAAAGCCCAGCAAGTGCGCCAACTCATTCAACAGGACTTCGAAAGAGCGTTTCAGCAGGTCGATGTCATTATGGGGCCGACCTGCCCCTCACCGGCCTTTAAATTTGGCTCCAAAGGGGATGACCCAGTGGCGATGTATTTAGAAGATATTTACACCATCGCCACTAATTTAGCAGGACTCCCCGGCATGTCATTACCCTGCGGTATGGTAGATAACAAGCCGGTAGGCTTGCAGATTATCGGTAACTACTTTGATGAAGCGCGTATGTTAAATATCGCCCACCAGTACCAGTGCCACACCGACTGGCATAAACAAGCACCGGAGGGCATCCAATGAGCTGGGACACCGTAATCGGTCTGGAAGTCCATGTGCAACTGGCGACTAAAACAAAAATTTTTTCCGGCGCTAGCACTGCCTTTGGCGCCGAACCCAATACCCAAGCTTGCGCCATTGATCTGGCAATGCCCGGAACATTGCCCGTACTCAACCAACAGGCCGTGCATTATGCCGTGATGTTTGGTCTCGCTATTGATGCCGAAATTGGCAAAGAGTCAGCCTTTGAGCGCAAAAACTATTTCTATCCCGACTTACCCAAAGGTTATCAAACCACCCAGCTAGAGAAACCCATTGTCGGGCGCGGTAATGTCGAGATTCAGCTTGCCGATGGTAGCACCAA
>MDTG01237919.1_pt1 | contig 31159 bp, 23 predicted proteins | sample 811421 | NCBI WGS metagenome assembly MDTG01 (sample SAMN05326645, study PRJNA326480) | marine metagenome | isolation source: seawater | place: Pacific Ocean: South East | collected 2011
ATGAAATCAATGGGCGTAAAGCCCACGGATTGAGGACAGAATTGCCCTTTTTATACAATCATAGAATAGAATTAGAAAATATATCAAGGAATACTTTTAGAGATTGTCAAATTGACGCAACAACAAATGTTTCTAACGCCGAGATAATCTTTGAGGGTAGAGCAGATTTAGTTATGGCCTTTGTCGATGAGAATCATAACTCGCATCTTCAAGTTATTGATATGAAAACAACAGGCTGTCTTTATGGATTTGATTATGAAAACCCAGCTTTAGGGACTGCATTACAACAAGTCTCTGGAGATGTTTGGAATTGTTATCCTTCAAGTGATTCCGAACGAGAAATTCTTAGTAAATATTGTTATCAATTAACACTTTATTCGATGGCTCTGGAAGCGATTGAAGCAGAAAAACCAATTGCCTCAAGGAGAAATGTTTTACCTCCAGCAATACTTATCGCGGCCTCTGGAAAAACCGTTGAGATGACAGAAAATGAATATAATGATTACAAACAGAAGCTACAAAAACATCTAGAATGGATTGGAGAATTAGCAGCACAACCAAATAGTCAAATGGACCCATCAAGAATGAGCTTTGCTCATGCCATGACGTGTTGGAATAGAGGGATAAATGAAGATTAATTTGCAATCTTTTTCCCGCATACAACTAATGTTACGCCATTACTTCCACCGGCAATCCAATGCTTGATATTAACGAATCCAGCATCTATCCATGCTTTCTTCCACTGTTCAATAGTTCTTGTTGACATGTGAACACCAACGTCTTCAGGCCAAGACAAACTATCCTCATTTTCAGCGTAATGATCAATTCCTATAACAGCCCAACCTCCCGCAGCCAGCCAGTTGTCATGAAATAGCTTAAGCATATTCTCGGGTTCTTTAAGATAATATAGGAATTCCATCGAATGAATAAAATCAAATTTACGACTTGGTTGATAATTAGGCAATAATGCTTCAACATATTCAGCATCATTATCGATACTCTTGGCTTTTTCAATCATAGCTTTAGCGCCATCAATGCCCATAGTATATTGACAGTTTTTATGCGACTTTAATTTTCTAACAACCCAACCATTGCCGCAGCCAACATCAACTGCACTGAAATTTCGGTTTGTAATCTCCACTTGTTGAAACATAAAATTTAGCATTTCACTAACCGATGCAGCATGTCCACGCTCCATCCCCTCATCTTTACCATTTATTGCCCAGTCGTGAAATACGTCGGTTGCAGGTCTTTTGCTCATGACCTTCGGTACATGATTAACTCGATAAACTCTCACGATTAGTTGTAATAATTTGTTGATACATTACAGTGCGAAGATCATTATCACTACATCTATTCAATGAATCTTTACCTTGCACAAAGATAATATTAATTCTTAACCCGTTAGAGTGATATGAGGAAGAGGATATTTACAATCAGTACCGACATCGCAAAAGCAGAACTGGGGATTCCGACTATTGATTTTCCAAAATATACGACCCAAATCATCAATCTGGCTGGTAGTAATTCCGCTGCGACACGTCCAAAGGTGGTCGGCCAAATGAGTGACCTAACTGTTGAATCTGGTGCTTCAACCTTGGAAGAATGGCGTTCATTCTATCTAAATCGAAGACCGGATGCGCACAAAGCTGCAGCTGATAAAATCGAAGATATGATTGAAAACCTCCGCAAAGCAATGGAATACATTGATCGAGAAATGATTGACAAGTGGGTCGATGATCTTCTCATCAACAAAACATACTACGGTTTCGCAGCCCAAACCATTGTACTCGAACAACTCGCTATGCGACTTGATTTACCTCTTTGGCAGGCAACGCCTGAAGACGAATCTCAGTTAATCGATGGCTATCTTGGAGGCCGTCCAGTAACTGTGAAACCTACCACCTACAAGCAGAAGGCCCTCCCAGAGGAGATTTCTTGCCCCATCATTTACTACGAAAAGAAATCAAATGGCATACGAGTTGATGCGTCTAAATTTTTTGATGAATATTCTGATATTCTAAGTTTATGATTGAAACAGAAAAACTGTCACAGCTAGAACCATTTGCTCTTAGGCAAATCAATTTTTAGAGAAGTTTCTTGAGTAGTCATAACTTTCATATTTATATTTTCATTGAAGTGTTTGACTTCCTTTCCTTTTTCTTCTCTACTTTTGACAAATTCTCTATGAGCATCTATGCGCTGTTGCTGCCGCCGTCGTCCCCACCCAACAGCATTTATTTTGGTATCTTCGATAGTCGCTTTCAAAGACCGGTCTATTTCGTATCCAACACTATTTCTTCCTAGTGCTATGGCTGCTGCATGAGTACTACCCGTTCCCATGAATGGATCAAGCACAGTGTCTCCTTTGACAGAGTACATGGCGATAAGTCTGAAAGGCAACTCAGATGGGTATGCTGCGCTTCTCTCTCTATCAACAGACTTGTTTAATTTCTGCCTGGTGCCGGTAAAATTCCATACATCGGAGAACCAAACGTTACGTTCTTCCCAAAAGAACGCAGACTCTCGTCTATGTTGTTTTTCCTCAGCAGATTTGAATTGGCGTTTTCCACCCTTGCGGTAAATCAGTATGTGCTCATGTCCATGAGCAACATAGGCGCCGGCAGGTAACATACCTGAGCCCATAAATGCGGTGGCAGAATTTGAAACCTTTTGCCAGATGATGCTTGGTAGGGGCGTGAAACCAAGTTCAATCATCTTCATATCGATTCTAGCTCGGTTAGTATAGAGAGCGAATTCTCCACCAATTGTTCTTGTTGCGTCTCCAATGTTGATGCAAACAAATCCTCCAGCTGAAGTTACACGATAACACTCCGCCCATATTTCATCCATAATTTTGTGCATTCTTTCGAAAGCCCCCCACCCGTCACCATCAGCAAGAAGTTTAGTGATTTCCGAGTCAGATTTAGCAAAGATTTGATCCCACATTTCAACCATTGGATAAGGTGGTGAAGTGACAACAAGATTGATTGAGCCGTTTTCGAGTTGCTTCATCTCTGCAGCATCTACGAAATGGGTGGTGTGCTCCGTAGCCATATCCCCTTGTGCTTGTCGGCCACTGATTAAGTCTGCCCTTTCGAATGTTCAAAACTTGAATCCCTAATTGAGAAGATTAATTTTGATTGACTATGATTTTAATTTTAGCAGAAATATTACCAACTATCAACATAGCCAATGACCATGGCAGATAACTCTGAAATTGATCAGGTACTTTATCCTGAAATCGAACCATATAGCACCGGTATGCTATCAGTATCAGATTTGCACACGATTTTTTGGGAAAGAAGCGGCAATCCCTCAGGAGAACCGGTAATCGTAATTCATGGAGGACCAGGGGGAGGTTCACAACCCTCTTACCGTCGATATTTTGATTCCGAAAAATTTGATATCATTCAATTTGACCAAAGAGGGTGTGGTAAATCAACACCTTATGCAGAACTAAAGGAGAATGATACTCACAATTCTGTTGCAGATATAGAGGCACTAAGGTTGCATTTTGATATTGATTCATGGCACGTATTTGGCGGCTCTTGGGGCTCAACTTTGTCAATGATTTATGCACAAAATCATCCCAACAAGGTCCAAAGTTTGACCCTTCGCGGAATATTCATGTGTCGGAAAAGTGAACTACATTGGTTTTATCAAGAAGGAGCCAGCCACGTTTTCCCAGATGCTTTTGAACCATATTCAACACATATTCCAGAATCAGAGAGGCATGAATTAATCAATGCTTATTACCGACGTCTTACCGATGAAAATGTCGACATTAGAAGGGCGGCAGCAAAGCAGTGGACAAGATGGGAAATGGCGACAAGTAGATTATTGCCTGATGACGAGTATCTTGAAAAGGCTGATGACCTTGATTTTGCTGTAGCATTTGCGCGCATAGAGTGTCATTATTTCATCAATGGAATTTTCGTTGAAGATGGCCACATATTGAACAATGCCGCTAAAATTTCAAACATACCCACTACGATTGTCCAAGGGCGTTATGATATGGTTTGTCCTACAATAAGTGCATGGCAATTACACAAAGCTTTACCAGAAAGCAAATTGATAATTGTGAAAGATGCAGGCCATTCGATGGGTGAGACTGGTATTGCGAGAGAATTAGTCAATGCTACAGATAGCCTGTAGTTCGCATTTAATTCGCTAAACTTGACCTAATGAAGCGTTCCTTTGATATGGTGTGTATGAGTGGGACTCTTGAAGAGGATACACTTAGGTGATTTTATGGCCGAAGAAGGAACGATAACCCCAGAGATTCAAATTAGCCAACTTCAAGAAGAACTTGCAACCGAAACCGAGAGGTTGAGAAAACTGTTTGCAGCATATGAAGGACAGGAAAAGGACTTACTAGATGCCAGAGCAGAAATCGAAGTTCTCGAAAAAGAAATTATTGAAAGAGAGATCGAAAAAGAAGCCCAAGAATCATTGATAGCTGAAAAAGATTTCAGAATTAGAGACTTAGAGATGAAAGCAACAAAAGCCGACAAGAGAGTTGAACATTTAGAGCCTGAATTGGAAAAAATGGAAGAAAAGTATTCTCGAGAAAAAGACCGTCTTGGTAAGATTTTCAACATTGCAACAGAGCTTGATGATGATTTGAAACTTGCAGTTACAGAAATGAAGGCACGTGATGATTGGTATGTCGCCCACATGACTTTGTTTGAAGATTTGAATAAAGCGATAAAAGAACGATATGAGATGATTGAGAGAGCCGTTGAATCCGAGCGAAAATCACAACATATGGCCCGTGCATTTGATGAAAGAGTTGAAGAAATGGTTACTGCAAGAGCAGCAGAAATGACTATTGAAGAGGCAGAAGAAACGTCATCGAAATCAGTTTCAGATAGCGAAGAAGCAGCCGAAGAAGTTGCTGAAGAAGCAGCCGAAGAAGTTGCTGAAGAAGCAGCCGAAGAAGTTGCTGAAGAAACAGTTGAAGAAGCAGCCGAAGAAGCAGCCGAAGAAGCAGCTGAAGAAGTAACTACTGAAGAAGAGACTAAACCTTCAGCACCCGCTCCAACTTGGGGCGATGGTGAAGATCCTTGGGCAGATAATTAGGTGATGCTTGATGGCAGGCCTTGCCCGAGGTGGACATGCGCCAGTGCTAATCTCTTTCATGATGGGCACTAGTGCGTTGATAATTGGGATCACTATCGATTCACTAAATGGATTAATGCACTTATTCGGCATTCTATGTTGGATGACATCGGCATTCTTTGCTAATTTTTGGCGAGATCCAGACCGTAAGATTCCAAGTGAGAAAGGGGTTTTAGTTTCACCAGCCGATGGGCATGTTATGTTTGTAAAACGAGAACGTGCAACAGGACGCCGACCCACTAAAGAACAATTAGATGACGACAATATACAGGAAGATAAATTGACTGGACCATGGTTTCCAGAAGCCATCTCTGACCCATTATCGTTCTCTACTGAACAACGCTTTGAGCAAGTACCAGCTGGTGAAGAATCCGAAACAGATGTGATTAGAATTGCAATTTTTATGTCGCCATTAGACGTTCATGTCAATCGCTCACCATGTGCTGGAATTATAGAGAGGATGGAGCACAGAACTGGTAAAGGCAAGCGTAGAGGGCCATTTCTTCCCGCAATGAAAAAGGCAAGCGAGCACAATGAAAGAGTTAGAACAGTAATTCATTCTAATGAAGGATATCGTATTGAAGTATGCCAAATTTCAGGTGCACTTGCCAGAACTATAGTCCCATGGACAAGTATTGGAGATGAGTTGAGACGAGGTCAAAGATATGGAATGATTAGACTAGGATCAAGAGTAGATGTTAGGGCTCCAGCAAAATTATTCAATGCAGTAGTATCTTCTGCCGAAGCGGGCAATCCAGAATATCCAAAAGGACAATTTGTGCAAGCAGGTTCGACAATTTTGTTTAGGTCTCAATAAGGTGATAGCATGTCAAAAAAATTATCACTCACCCTTGTAAATAATGGTCAAAAATCATCGAAGATTCATCACTTGATAAAAGCGCCAGCAAATACTCCATGGGCATTAGCTAAACAACAATCATGGGATGCTAATCAACCGGCAACAGTTTATGTTACGCCGGAAACATTACCCAATGGAACTCCTTGTAGTGCAGTTACTGTCATATTGAGAACTAAAGGGTGCCATTGGTGGTGGTCAAGTGGCTGTACCTTTTGTGGTTATTTTAATGATACTAGAGATGATGTTACTAGTGAAAACCTACATTCACAATGGCAACAAGCAAAATCGCAATATGATGATTTTGCAGATCAGCAGATGGTTAAAATATACACCTCAGGTTCACTTTTAGAGGATCGAGAAATTCCAGTTGATTTTCAAGAAACAGTTTTGCGGGATTGTCATGAATTGAATAAGGAACTGATTGTCGAGAGCCGTTGTGAGCAATTAACTGAAAACAAATTATCATGGGCGACATCGATAAATCCTTCATTTACCGTAGCAATCGGCCTTGAAGCATATGATGATGAAGTTCTTAGATTCCATGTCAACAAAGGCTTTTCTACCAAGGCATGGGATAAGGCAGTCAAGAATTTACGAAAATTCGATCTAAGGGTGAAAACCTACCTAATGTTCAAACCGCCATTTATGAGTGAAAACGATGCACTCGAACATGGAGTTAAGTGGATTGCAGATGTTGCAGACAAGAGTGATGAGATTTCAGTTAATCCAATGAATGTTCAACGTGGAACTATAATCGATAGATTACATAGAAATAATGAGTACCGGCCTCCATGGTTGTGGTCATTGGTTGAAATGATTAAACGCGCTCATCCAATAATTTATCCAAATGGTGGAGTACATGGTTCTGAAGATCAAATATGTCGATTAATCGTTCATCCAACCGCAGGTGGGAAAATAAGAGGTGCTCATAACTGCGGTTCATGCGATAAATTTGTAGTGGCAGCAATAGAACGGTATGCAGTATCTGGTGACTTGAGAGAATTTAATGGGCTATCATGCGCTTGTGAAAAGACTTGGCGACAAGAATTGGCGTTAGAAGCTGCTCTACCCTTGCCATTAGGTATTTCAAGACCAAGACGCGGTAATCAAATAGAAAACTTACGTTCTCTATGACAAAATTACAATCATAATTTGGTGAATGTTTATCATCACTATGCGAGTGGCGTAGGTTAACCCCTATGGGGTTAAAGGGTGATTTAATGAGTAATTCAATACTACCTGATGTAACAGTTGGTTCTGGTCAACCATCTTTGGGCAGAATAGCACTAACATTGATGTTTGTAGGCGTATTTGGCCTATTTGCCCTATTCGCTAATGTATTTGGCTGGGATTCCATGCCTATTTTAGGCGATATCGTACCATTTATTGGCAACTTGGGCGGTAGCGGGATATGGTATTATCTTGTAGGCTTGTTGATTGGTTTAGGCGTAATAGTTGCGACATTAATTGGCGAGGTAATCGTTGAATAAGTGGAGGAATGATCATGGAACCAGTATTTGTATTCTCGGCAATTTTACTTGCAATCCTATTAACAGTCTCTTATTTTATTACCAATGGTATCGGTACGATGGGAGCACCATTAAGGCAATTCGCTTTGTTTCTAATGAATAAAGCCCCAGTAGGTATTGTAGATTTATTCAAAGATACTCCTGGCAGTGGAAGTAGAACCTGGATTAAATACGGCACAGGATGGTTTGTATTTACTGCAATATGCGGTTTTATCGCTATTTGGCACAAATATGATTCAACGGCCTTAGATTCTCTAGCAAGTATTGGCTGGTCATATGATGATGGTTCAGCATTGGCCGAATTTACTTCTTCAATTATGACGGTCTCCTTCACCTATTTGCTCGTAGGTGGTTGTCTTGTAGCAGTTTCAAGAGTGGGTAATAATCGATTAGCCAGTGAGGCTAACGCTTCGATGGTTGCTTTTATTTACACAGCATCGGTATTCTTTAGTTTAATACTGATTCCAATAATTTTCAGATTCGTAGACATTTCTAATGAACAAAGTATTCGTGACTTGATTTCATTATTAGTGAACTATGTAGTCTCAAGTTTGCTATTTACGGCATTATTGATGAATGTGCTTGCAACTTATTCAATGAGGGAAAAAGACACTTTTTCAGTTTCTGCATGGTTTTTGATCATGGCGTTAGTTGCCAAGTTAGTAGCATCAATGTACCATGTGATTGGTGAAGTTACCGATAATACTCAGTTAGTTTGGATGTCAGACAGAGTATTGGATGGTTGGATTCCATTGGCATTGATTTTTGCATTGGGGTATCATATCATCCCGCACGCTACTAAAACGCCAATATGGTCGGCATCACTGCTTAATGCTAACATGGTTCTACTGTTTGTTACAGTGCCTCCATTTTTCGTTTCCCCGGCAGGAGCTGGTGAATTACTGCAAAATGTGGGTGCATTGCTAATGACATTTGCCATGCTACCTATTTTTGCCGGGGCTTTCAATCTAATTGCAACTGCAGTTAAAAATTCAGCTGAAATTGCGAAAAACCCAGGTGCACTTTCGGCAACCCTTGCAATGCTTTTATTACCAATTTATGCAGTGGGAAGTTACTTTACCGGCATGGATGTATTCACTGGAACCAATCAAATGTATTCAATGTCAGAAACAGTAGATAACGGGTTTATGTTCAGTGTTGGCGGCTTAATGATGCTTTCAGCAATCTTTTCATCCTACCCTCTTGCTGCTCAAAAGCACCTTTACGATTCATCGAGAGCTAATTTGGCAGTTTGGTTTTTGGTTTTGGGCAGTCTTGCCTCTACCATTACAATGTTGATGGGAGATTTTACCAATAAAGCAGTACTTGATTCTGGCGTAGAGGATGTTGTGGCATCAACCTCAGGATTCTTTTTAGTAGCCTCTGCTTTATTTTATTTAGTTCCAATAGCATCGATTATGGCAGCACTAGTTCTTATTCGAACAGGGACTAAATCTGCTGATTTGGAAGAGATAGGTTCAGAAGTTACAGATATTGATTCTTACGTCATATTAGAAGGTACAAGCACAACAATTCAGCAATTATTGGGTAGAGGTGTTGGAGTAAACACTGAAATTCAAGTCGGTAGTTCGGTTGAAGATGAGGGGGGCTCAACTATAATCGCAGTCTCAGCTTCACTTCATAATGATGAAGTTACGGAATTCCCTGAAGAAAAATCTTCAGAAGAAGAAGTTACCAAAGAAACAAAGGGTCCAGCCAAAGAGTTAGTTATGTTGATGGATTATCTTAAGAATAAAAATCAAACAGTATTTGAATTCTTCAAATCAATTGATTTAGATGATTCTGGAAGCATTGATTGTTTTGAATTCCAACAAGCACTAATCAAAGGCGATGTAGGAGATTTCCCACCATGGGAAGTTGAAAAATTAGTCAAAGTGATTGATTTAGATGGTGATGGTAAAATCAATTTGCCAGAATTAGATATTTCGTTAGCAAAAATAGCAGCAACTTATTCTAAAACCCCATATGATGAATCAATAGATGAATCCGATGTGTCGGAAAGCGAAAAATTAGCAGAGTATTCCAAATCCTCTTTATCTCAATTAAAGAAAACAGAATTGGTTGAACTGGCTAAACAACAAGGTGTATCAACATCTGGTACCAAGAACGATTTGATTTCAGCTATACTTGGAGAATGATGGAGATAAACAATGAAGATAGGATTAGTTGGCAAACCCAATGTTGGCAAGTCAACCTTTTTTTCTTCAGCAACGTTAGCAAAAGTAGATATTGCTAACTATCCATTTTGCACAATTGAGCCAAATGTTGGAGTAGCATTCATTGCAGCAAGAATAGATTGCCCATGTAAAGAACTACGTCAGCGGTTGGAAACAGACGGACGAATATCCAAAACAGATCCAAGTGATGAAAGGAAAGGCAGCATTTGTCAACCAAGAACTGGTGAATGCATTAACTTCAAGCGTTTGGTTCCGTGTTATTTGGTTGACGTAGCGGGACTTGTTCCAGGAGCGAGTGAAGGTAGAGGTAGAGGCAATGCCTTTCTAGCAGATTTGTCAAATTGTGATGCCTTGATTCAAGTTGTAGATGCAGCAGCATCAACTGACATTGAAGGTAATCCTCAAGGTGTAGTATCAGACATTAATATGGCTTCAAAATCAATACAACAGGAAATCGATTTTTTATCATTGGAATTAGATAATTGGATTTTAGGTCTTTTAGAGGAGAGTTGGTCAAGGGGTGTAAGACGGGTACAATCTGAAGGAGAGAAAGGGATTTTGAATTTTCTTTATGAGAAATTAACAGGCTTGGGCTCGTCGATGTTATTAGTTACTAAAGGGTTTGAAAGTTTTAAACAACAAAATACAGAAGATGCGCCACCTTGGGATTGGGGAAAAACAACCTTAGCACTTCTAGCATCTTGTTTGAGAAAAGAGTTATTTCCAATACACATTGCTGCTAATAAGTATGATTTGTCTCCACTAGAATCCTTAGAGGGGATTACCTCAAATGGAGTCGCCATTCCTTGTATGGCTGACATGGAACTAGCATTGAGAAGAGCAGATTCTGTAGGTATTATTGATTATCAACCCGGTACAGCAAAATTCACGATACTAAAGCCTCAAGATCTAAATCAGCAACAATCCTCTGCATTAGCCCAAATGAGTCACAAATTATCTGTCGTAGGTTCTACTGGAGTTTCTAAAATAATTGACAATGTTTTATTTGACCAGTTAGATCATATTGTTGTATATCCAGTTCAAGATGAAGGTCAATGGACAGATGGAGAAGGTAAAGTTTTACCAGATGCATTTGTAGTTCCAAATGGAATTGAAGCCAAAAAATTAGCCTATATGGTTCACTCAGACCTTGGTGACGGATTTATCAAAGGTGTAGATGGTCGAACACGCAGAACAGTGGGCGCTGACCATCAATTATCTGACGGTGCGGTATTGAAGATTCATTCCAAAAATTAATGTCCCTTGGGGCGTTCGTAGTCGGGAGTTAATCTAGCCATATTTCCAGCAAAATGAGTGCTTCTAATGATAAACCACACTGGTGCAAATAATGTTAATCCAACTAATAATAGCAGGAAATAAAGACCCCACGGCTGAACTGAACTAATGTACATTCCCCATAATGTCCAAAGTACTGGAATATAGAGAAACATACTATACCTTCTAGCGACAAGAGAAAGTCTTGCATTTCGTAATTTATCATCATAGAGATTTCCAATTTCCTCTTCTGAGGCGATTTTTTTCTCTACCCCACAACGGATGCAAACCTGGGCTCGTGGGCCATTTCCGTGAATAAAATGTTCTCTAGAAAAGGTACCTAGACAGAACCTGCATGTTGGCATCTTTGTCCCCTATGCTAAGGGAAAGCGTCTTGATTCTTCAAGCATCCGATTGAAGTTGTAAAAAAGCCATGAAAATTTTAATGCCATTTGATGAACCAATAGATTCTGGATGAAACTGAACACTATGTATGGGTAGAGACTTATGTCTTAATCCCATTATCGCACCATTTTCATCAAAGATATTTGGTACCATCTCTTCTTTTATATCTCCAGTTATCAATAATGAATTATATCTTACATAACTATTGGATTTATTAGAAATTTTGAATAGTCCAGAACCATCATTTTGACACATTACAGGGGTGCCATGTACTGCTCCAAAAGGATCTTTTATCAAGTTATAACCACTGTTTAAGCCTAATGCTTGGTGGCCTAAACAAACACCTAAAATCGGTATTTTAATTAATCCATGCAAGGCTAAATTTGCGATTTTCATAGTTATTTTAGAATCATTAGGCCGCCCGGGGCCAGGCCCTAGTATGATATGCGAGGGTGCTAATTTTTGGAGTAAGTCAACTAATTCATCAGACTCTGCTAATTTATTTGCTTGATTATCTCGGCCATTTATTACATTCACCTTGAAACCTAAACCAGCAACAGCATGAGCAATATTTAGTGTAAACGAATCTAAGTTATCAATTAACAAAACCTGATTGGAAAGTTGCGGGGTTAAGTCATCTATACTAGTAATGATATTGATTGAATTGGGATTTTGATATAAGAATCTATTTTCAATTTCTAATGAGGTTTTTTCCAAATTACCGCTATTTGAATTATCAAAATCTTGGGGGAGCCATGCACATGCTTTTCTTATGGCTTGAGACTTCCATATGGTTTCTTTAACCTCATTTCCGGGTTCAGATCGAATTGTAATTCCTCCACCTGCTCCAACACTTCCATGCCATATTTTTCCAACACGCGTAGCTTCTAAAGTCCGAATTAAAATATTCCAAGAACAGTCTCCACTACTAGGTTGAAACCAGCCTGCAGAGCCAGTCCAAAAAGATCGATTTTTATTTTCTATTTCATCAATAACTCCGCAAACCATTGTTCTTGGACAACCGGTTATGCTGCCGCCTGGGAAAATTGAATTTAAGGCATCATAACTTGATTTTCCATCAATTAATTCTCCCTCGATATGTGATACTAAGTGATGAACATTAGCATATGATTCAACATCAAAGCGTGAAATATTAACACTTCCAACCTTGCATACTGCTGACAAATCATTACGCATCAAATCAACTAACATTCTGTGTTCCGAACGTTCTTTAATATCGGCAATCATTGAAGCAATCATCGCTAGGTCTTCAGATTTATTTTTACCTCTATTTACCGTTCCTTTTATAGGAGCAGTGTACAATTTACCTTGGTTACACCGAAGTAAGGTTTCAGGTGAGCAAGAGGCTATAGCAAGGCCAAGATCAGGCGCTTCTAAAAACAGTGAAAATGGAGCAGGGTTTTCTAAGGTTAAGCGCTGAAAGATGGTAAAAGGTTCTTCAACAAGTTCACCAGTCCAAAAACGGCCAAAATTTACTTGATAGAATATTCCATCAGTAATTGATGATTTAATCTCATTGATTTTTTTGATATGATCTAAATCACTTATGTCGCTTATTTCTTTGGAATTATTAATTTTAATTGGTGACAGTTCGCAACTAATATTTCCTCTTGAGAGAATCATTTCAACTCTTTTCTTCCATTCTTTAGTTGAACCAAAAACGGTATAATCGTCATCATTTTTCGAATAAATTATAAAATCTTCAATTAACCATAATATTGTGATTATTTTTCCGCTTTTTGGTATACTTTGCAAGGAGATAGGTTGAGTCCATTGTATCATGTCATAAGACAATGCACCAGCCCAAAAAGGTCCAGTTGGAATATGTTTTTTTGAGCCATCATTAAACATTTCATTAGGAGTCAACTGATTTAATTTTTCTAATAATTCAGTTATACTAGTCGCTGAAATAATATCTAGGTGGTACCAACAACCATGCCGCCACTCTTCGACTTCTGCAATGAATGGTGTCTTGTCATAAATAATTTCAATCTCGCCATTCATCGGTTTATTAGAAGAAACTGCTTTTTTATTTTCAGGTTGTTTTACAATAATTCGCTTATTACTAGGTCCACACAGGATTGAATGCTGAGCTAAATGCGTAATCGGGCCTCCAGAATTAAAAATTACTAAATCAGGTCCACCAAAGGAAAATGCTCCGCCTCCAATTAAACCTGCATCGATTAATTTGGCAGCTAAAGCAGGAACTCCATCTAAGGTAGATACTCGCACATGTTAGTCCATGTATCGGGGTTTGAATAATGTTGAGAGAGAATATCTTTAGCTAATTCAAAAATTATTGAATCTTCTCTCCCAATTTTTTCACCATCTATTGTTTTTATTCTACAGCAACCAAGTCCAGTACCTAGTACTATAATTTCCTCAGATCTAGCAACCATTCGTTCATTTAATCTACCTTCAAAAACAGGGATTCCGAGAGATTGGATCTTATTGATTATAATTTGCTGAGTAATTCCATTGACTGCTTGAGAACTATTGCTGACCCATGCAGTACCGTCTTCATCGATTACCAATACATTTGCCCGGTCAGAATCTACAATGGAAAAATCATCAATAAGCAGAGCAATATCTGCTCCCAGTTCTTCTACAGTTTGTTTTGCTTCAAGATATGGTTGCCAATTACCATGTTTTGTACCAGTAATTTCTCCAAACCACTTCGGTAATTGTACCGTTGCTCCGTGGATTTCAGAAAATCTAATTTCTGAGAGCTCTCTATAACTAACATTAAATTTATTTTCTTGACAACAATATTTGATAGTAAGTAGATTTAATTTAGTATTATTTTCAGTAAAATTGCTAATTTCAATTCTTTCCTGCAAACATTCAGCAATTTTGATATGACAATCATCGGGAAGTTTAACTCTTAATCGTTTGGCATGTAAATACAACCTGTCTAAGTGTGCTTGAAAATCGGCAATTGCCCAATTGCCTTTACATAAAGCTGTAGTAAATACTGCATCACGTGGCTTAGAAGCCATAAAAAATCCTCACAATAAATCGTCTAAAAACGAAGTATCTATTTTTGGTTTTGGAGTTTGTCCATCATTTAATTCATTCATTAAAGCAACATTTTGCGATTGTAAAACAGGCTGCTGCTGCTGGTATGTTTGTCTTTGATATGGATTGGAATTTTCTATGCGTTGTGCTGCAGAATAAATATCATTTTGCACTTCAGTATTAATCTGTTGAGGTGGGCTAATAGGTGCTGCAGTCGGACTAGCACTAGGAGTATCACCCCAGTCAAAGTTATCCTGCAGTCCCCAAGTAGCTTCTTGTAATTCCCATGATTTATCTTTCATTCGTTGGCTACTACGATTTCTAACGATTGCAATTAATAGGAAAACAGCAACGATTAGCAACCCAGCAGCAAGTAAATTCGGCGTTGTTAACAATGACGAAAAATCAGTATTTTCATTTGATTCAGTAGGCCCTACATCTAGATTTTTACCGACTGGTGACACTTCAATACTTTCAACTAATTGTTTTGTTGTATAGTCATCAAATGGTGCAACTGCTACATACCATGTTGTTTGATTGTCTAACAGCTCAAATACTTCAGAATTAATCAAGAAATTTGTAGATGCTTCAACTTGACCAATTTCAAGATCAGAATTTATCTCGTCAAAATCTTCACTAGAGATATAGATTTTGTATCCGCGAATATTTCCATCATTTATACCACTCCACGTTACTAGAATTTCGTTGTCATCATTCCATTTTGCATTTAAGCCACTAACAGGTGTGATGTAATCTCCCGAATCATCAAATCCATCGTCAATCGATTGACTTGAAACCACCAGAAGGTCATCAACATATGCATTGCCAGCAGTATCTCTAACCACAACGGCTGCCCAAATTTCAAGCCCAGTTATAACAGGCATATCTGCTGCGACAGTCTCAATCAAAAATGGCAATTCTGGATTACGGTTTAATGTAGCAATTGGTGTAGTTGGCCCCCCACCTCCAGGGATTACACTGGTAAATGGATTTGTGGAAGCGTAGATCTCATAACTGCCCACATCACTTGCTTCACTCAATGAAAAATCAAGTAGTAATCCAGTGCCATCATCGTTCGGCCTATCTTCTAGATTAACATCATCTAATCTAATTGGAGGCTCCGTATCTTGAAGATTATTAATAGGCGTCACCGCTGCTTGTGGCAAATCATTTAGATGAACATTCCCTTTAATATCATGTACGGTAACAGTAACAAATAATTCAATATCTGGTTTAATCAATTCAGGAGTTGTTTGAGTTAGACTGGCAAAATTTCCATTGTCTCCATACAAGGCAGTTGAAATAGTCAGTTGAATCGGATTTTTATCTTCATCAATCCATTGTTTGTCAATCTTTAGACAACCGCATTTTGCTGGGTCATCACCAAATGCGGCCCATGCTCCGCTTAAGTCAGTCACTGGCTGGTCAGCAACCCATACGATGTAATGCGCAAAATCATCAGCGGTTGAAATAGTCCAAACAACATCTATAGCAGTTCCATCATCATTAGCATGATCATATGCATTTACTGACCCTACTCTATCTGGCGTTCCACCAAACCCATCAGAATTACTTATTGGGGTTGCAGCCTTAATATCGACATCTACTAAATCGACATTCAACCAATCATCATAAGCGACAACTCCGATTAGGTATTGTTGACCATCGATTAGAGAGATTCCCTCATATCCGTCAATAATTACACTAGTAGTTTCACAGTTATCAACTATTTCAGCCTGTACAAATCCATTTTGATTCAAGGCAGAAATAACAGTTAGTGAAGGCAGACCATCATCAAGCTTAATCCATACAGCATAGAATGTACAATCTTCGGCGATACTTTGGTCCCAAGAAACTGTAATTCTTCCACCGTCATCATCTGGAGTATCTTGAGCAGATACATTCTCTAATCTAGGTGGAGCCGTCTGGTCGTTAAGCCCACCAGTAGGCACAATAGGGCCGATTACAGTGGGATTGAGTAAGTCCTCTTGCCCTGCCTCATCAACACAAGTTAATGCAATCCAATACGGCCTTCCGGGGTCAAGCTTCAAAATTGTAGTATTTCCTTCAGTCGGAATCAACTCTTCTGTGGGGGTGAGCCCTAGAACGTCATTAATATCAATTATTGAAGTATATATTCTGGTACTTGCTAAATCAAGAGGAGTGCATCTAGACCATTCTAAATCAAGATCGCCATCATCCCCTCCCTCGTGTGGTCCAGCAACAGCCCAAATGGGTGATAATGGAATTTCATCAGTTGGAATTGCCGGGCCAAATTGCGCAGAAGGCTTCCCTAATCGCCCATCGTCATACTCAACAATTACAATCGCATAATATTCAATCCCATCTACTAGATCTAATCCATTAGCAGTACTGACTTCGCTTTGTAGCCTGCTATGCAATGAAATTGACATATCGATAGTTCTACCAACTAAGTCTGAAGCAGTAATCTCAGAGTTGCCATTATTACTAACAAAAGGCCCTTCATTAACATACACAAGGTATCTTGAAAAGTCATCATCATGAACCAATGTCCATGAAGCAGTTAGTGCGCCTCCTCCATCATCAGGCCTGTCGATTAAATTAACAATATCAATTGGAGTTTCCAATTTGATGTAATCATAAGTAATTCTAACTTCCAGTGAACCGTTGGTTGGTGATCGAAGGTCTAGTTGAACAAATTTAGTTCCATTGATTTGAACAGAATTGTCTACCGCAGCTTGTAGAGTTGTTGCAAGTTGCGGATCATCAGATAAATTTAGAGTCACAGCGTATTTCAAACTATTCGATTTAGCCCAAGTAGCAGCGCCACTAACCGGAGAAGTAAATGCTAACGGCGCACCTTGGAATAACAAATTATGGACTCCAGGTGAGCCGAGGTTACTATCTAGGGTAATAGAATTAGAAATTGAGGCTAGTTCTATTTGTGTGCCAGGGTGTGCTAAATCAGTAATATCTAGATTTATCGAGTTGAATCCCATATTTAGCGGATCAGCACGCCTTAGATCGAATCGTTCAAGCGGTAGCCATTGTGGGTTATTCATCCACCCATATAACCCATTATCATCAGTTGTAACCCACAGGTAATCCTGAGAAATAAAACCTCCAGTTATAGTCATATCAGGGTCAATGAATACTTTAATTGATGAATGTGCAGGAGTTCTGGCTTCTAAAATAGTGATAATATTATTTCCTACAGCCATAATCTCATCACCATTGCTGAACATTTTTTCAATTGGCCAACTAGGAACTTGAAATGCTGCAACCCCATCTTCAAATTGACCATTTACACCATTCCAATGAGCCATTGGGCCAACATCAGTAGCGATATGTAATCCCCACCAATCTGAAGCAATAGCAGTGATTGTATTGGATGGCAATTGATCAAATCTATGGGTTTGAGTCACTAGTCCACTTATTTCATCAATGCTACTGACTCCAGGTCTTTCACTTCCTGAACCATCGTGACTTACATGAACTTGAGTGACTCCAGTAGCATCAGTTGTGGCGAGTAAACCCCATGATGAGGTTCCAATCATACCATTTTGTTTTGTTAATATGTTCATAGAATTGGTATTGATATCCATTTTAACCAATCCTAAGGGAGTAGATGCCCATAAACTTGAACCTTCTAACAATAAATCTTGGACTAAATTAACCGGCAAGCCGTCTGTTGTAGTAATCGGATTTAACCAGTCGTTGGTTTGGAAAGACCATCGTCCAACCCCTCCATCAGTTGCAACATACATTACATCGTTATCTGCAGCAAAGGCATTGATATTATTGGAAGGCAATCCTGCCAATAATTTCCCATTGCCAAATGTTCCAGTTTGAGTATCATAAGTTTGAACACCAGCGGAGGAACCAAAATTACCTTGTAAACCGATAATTAGTTGATTTCCAACTAATTTCAAACCATCCATATTGTTGTGTAATGCCCCATTAATAGCCACTAGTGTGCCGGTAGTAGTATCTAATTTCATTAAGCCAGAAGGCGATGTGCTAATGTACAAATCAGTGCCAACCAACTGAGTATCTTTTGCTTGAGAGTTAGCCGGTAAGGTCCATCCTTGTTGCCACAAGATTGTTCCATCATTTTGTCGCTCACCTTGCAAAATTCCAGCACCAGATGATTGTCCAAAGCCAACTGCCGCTCCGATTGTAGTAACCCATACGTGGGTACTATTTCCGGTCATGGTAGTCACTTGACCGCTGACTAATCCCGGCAAATTGTAAACCGCGTTTCTAGAATTGCTTGTTAATAAGTCAACATGACTATATCCGGATGAGCCACCGGCCTGTCCTAATAACCAACCTGAATTAGTCCATTGAAAAGAGGTTATAGAGGATCCTTGGCCATCAGAATTTACTTGGCTGGTAATTGACCCACTAGTCGTTATTACCGAAAAACCGCCGCCGATGATGTTAGGGCCTGATTGACCAAGCCCGTGGCCTACAATGAGTTTCCCTGAATTATATTCAATAGCATCCCACCAAATTCTATCACTAGGGAGATTATGTGTTTGTGTTGTTATATCTGCCATCCATTGCCCAGTATTGGTATTGTATTTTTTAATAGGTTCTTCATCTTCATAAAAAGTAACATACAGGGTGCCAGTTGAAGCATCACATGCTACACCAGAAACACTACCATCACCAAGTGAAACTTGAGTAAATGTATTTACTATGGTTGATGTTGTAAGGTCTAATTGCTCTACTCCTCCATCAGAAGAATAAATTCCGATATTCAGTAGTCCACCGCATTCAGCCATAGTAAGAGGATAGCCATTTTGAATACCATTTTGACCATTTGAGGTAAATACATTCCAATTTGCACCATTCCAATGTGAGATTGCACCGCCTTGGAAACCATTTCCTCCTCCGATGACTAAGTCAACTCCATTAGTCCAAATTTCATAGACTTCTTCTCCAGCATCATTTGGCAGGCCATTATTTTCTTCCCATGTAGATAGCCAAGTGTCAGTAAGAGGGTCAAATCTAGCAACCCCTTCTTCAGTAGCAAATAAGACCTCGCCATTATATTCGACAATTTCTCTTATTGGAAATTCTAATCCATCATCATCATTCCAAGAATCAACAAAATTACCAGTTGAGTCATACAAGTCAAGACGTAATTCGCCCCATGAAATCCACATTTCTCCAGAGGTTGATTGGTATGCTGTGACCCGGTCAACTTGACCCGATGGCTCAATATTTTCACCCCAAGCATCGTTAGCGATGTCCCATTGAGCAATACCACCTCTTCCATCATAATAATTTGGGAAATTACCATTAGAAGCAACACTTGCCATTACTACGTCATCAATTAATCCTATTCCCCAAGCAGGTCCTCCATTATCATCAAGTTGGATACCAGCATCTAAATTCGACAATTGATTAAAATTAGCAACATCAAGCCGATAGATACTATTGCTATCGTCTCCTTGATGATAATACATAACATCGTTGTAAATAACCATTTGATATGGTTCTCCGTTGCCAAGATATAGTGAATCAGATTTTTCTATATCGTATACTTCTTGCTCATTTACAACATCAATTAGTTGGAACCCATCTTCGCCACCTATCCATAGTTGGTTTGGATTAATATCTGCAACCAATCCAGTGACATCTCCATTGCCAGGGTCTAGAATTTCAGTTCCACTTGGCCCTCCAGAATATTCAGTCCAAGTAGGCAACCATGAATTGGTTGAGATTTCATATCTCGCAATTCCAATACCATTCAATCCAATGTAAGCAATGTCTCCAATTACTTCAATAGGCGCATTGTCGGTATCTTCTCCTGCCTCCCAAGTATCTACAACTTCAAACGGGTTAACAGTGAGTATTCCGACTCCTTGATTAGTTCCGCCGTAAATTCTAGTGCCATCAGTTCCAACGCTAAAGGTGGCCCAATTTGGCATTCCATCATATACATTCATGCAATCATCAATAATCACAGTTGAAACAGGATATTTACAAACGCCTCTATCGGTTCCAACATAGATGTCATTACCAAGTAAGGCGAAATCATAGAAGTCTTGTGGCTGAGTCACCCAACTATTGCCTCTACTTTGGAAATATGTTGCTGTAGAACCATCCCACTTTATCGCAGCATCTGCAGTACCAATGAATAAATTTGAACCATCAGAGATTAGTGAATACACTTGAGAATCAGCTAACATCTCAATTGAGTTTGGATTATTTCCTTCAATCAGAGGAAGTAGAATTTCTCCGGTAACAAGGTCTTTTCTCACCACACCATAGCCGGGCAAACCCATGTGTAAAACATCGTCAAATACAGCAAGTGGTGCCGAACTGACGGTATTAATCCCGGTTGAACCCCACGGTGCTAAGAATGTTTCATTTGTCAAATCAAAGCGAGCTAAACCAATATCAGCTGTTGCGATATATACCATATTGCCATAAGTAGCGACATCTATAATTTCATCAGAATCCAAATCTGAGGTTGAATCATAGGTGGAAATTGAATTTGTTACCATATCAATAATTGAAATGCCATTACCCGCATTAACAGTAACTAGTTTGTTATTGTTTACAGCAATTTTATTGACATTATCATCAAGCAACCCGTCAGTTTCGCTCCAAGTTTCAAGAATAGTACCGTTACTGTGCATTTTGTGAGCGCCAGTTGATTCGCCGGCAATATAGATATAAGTTCCATCAGTAATGAGATGATTGACCTTATCCCCAATAATTTTTGGAGCCAACCATCTAGAAGCAGAAGTATCAAATCGATTCATAATTCCATCAGCAGCAACAAATAATACGCCATTTAGTTCTACAGCATCATCCATGTCTGCAGATGTTGGGCCACTAGCAAGTAACATATTACCGGCATAAGGGGTATTTGTAGAAAAATCGAAAACAACTAAATCGCCACCTCCATCGCTGATCAGTACAATTTCGCTTGACGGTGACCTTAGCCCAATAGCGGGCCATTTTATCAGTTTATTTCCATCATTTACCAAACCATAATCTGATAGTTCGTAGCTCTGCAGAATAATTCCATTTACTGCGTTATAGGTGTGTAAGAATTCTCCATTTAGTACCGAAATTATATTGTTAGAAACAACTACATCAGCGATATTATTTGTTGAAAGTCCATTTGCTTGATTCCAAGTGGGCAACCAATTCCCTGTACTCCAATCGTATCTTGCTAAACCGGCATCTTCTGATGTCAGAAGCAGCAAATTTCCAGAAGTATGCATCGATGTCACAGAATTACTGTGTAGATTGTTAGAAGTGGACCATGAGGAAAGTAATGAGTTGGTAGATAAATCCCAACGCTCAACCCCTCCATTTTCAAAAGAAAAATACATAATTCCGTCCACTTCAATTATGTCCAAAGCCTCACCAGTTGTTTGTTTAAAGACTACGTTATTCCAATCAGTGCCATCAAAGACCACTATTCTATCTTCATTGGAGGCATAAGGAGTCCCATCACTGGCGATAGCAAATTGTTCAAATTGGACAAATTCGATAGTATCTACGTCAAAAACTGTTTCAGGTAGAGGTGTGACTTCAGATGTATCGATTAAAGAAATAGCGTGGAAGTTATCATTATTGGTTAAGATGTGTAGTGCCAAATTCACAGCATCTATTTCTAAGTCAATAATTTCCTCAGCGTCATCGAAGGTTAGAATATCAATTATTTTCGGATCATTATTGTAATCGATTATCAATAGTGAATTACCTATCGCTAAGTACATTCTACCATCAACAAAATGTATTGCATAATCAGCAATTTCAATTTCAACAGGCTCAAATGTGACCGCTGGGTCTACCGGTGCAAGTGCTTCAATAACCAAATCATTGATTTCAGCGCCTGATGGCAACGTCCAATATGCTCCCGATTCACTATTGGGAGAGAGCCTGCCAGAATGAGGATTTAGCCCAGTAAAAGAATCACTCGATCCAAGCATTCCAAGGCCATTCCAATTAAACAAATTAATTCCAACATCACTAGCAGTGATTACCGGCTCCTCGATTAACAATTCATCACTACCATTTACTCTAACTTCCATTGTTACATTAGAAAGAAGTGCGCCAGGCGCAAATTCGAGGCCCCAATTAGCAGCAGCTTGCATTCCAATATCAGGGTCGGCGCCAATGGCATCCAACTTAACCCAACCAGTGTCATTATAGCCCTGTTTTTCCCATACAACTCCTCCTACATTTCCATGTGCTGAGACCGGATTTATCGTAAACAAGGGGCTGAAAGACATAATTAGCATTAGGCAAGTCAGCATAACCGCTTTTTTTGCTTTGCTGAAACTCGATGCTTTGCCTAATGAACCGTTCATTACTATTGTGGCGCATCTTACACTATTTGAACGCGGCCCTAATTCGTTCAAAAAAATCTCATTGTAATGAGCCATTTCATAATGTCTAATATTTGCAATAAATAATTAGATTTGCCCCAAACAATCAAACATTGTATGCATCTACCGAAGTTTGGAAGTGATTAATTGGAAGAACGCAGAGAACGATTACTCAAGAAAGAGGCGCTTGATTATCACGAATCAAAACCGCATGGTAAGATCAAGGTTGTTCCAACTAAACCTCATTCAACAGCTCATGAATTGAGTTTGGCTTATTCGCCAGGGGTAGCATACCCTTGTTTAGAGATTGCAGAAAAACCTGAAGCAGCCTACAAATATACCTCAAAAGCAAATTTAGTCGCAGTAATTTCCAATGGTACAGCAGTACTTGGTCTAGGCAATATCGGACCTCTTGCCAGCAAACCGGTTATGGAAGGGAAAGGATTACTTCTGAAAACCTTTGCAGATATTGATGTATTTGATATTGAGGTTGATACTGAGGACCCAGAATCATTTATTGAAACTGTGGTTAACATTTCAAAAACATTTGGCGGCATAAATCTAGAAGATATTAAATCTCCAGAGTGCTTTGAAATTGAGCGCAGAATCGCTGAGATGACAGATATTCCAGTTATGCACGATGATCAACACGGCACTGCGATAATTTCTGGAGCGGCACTTATCAATGCCGCTGAATTACAAGGTAAAGAATTGTCAAAAATTAGCGTTGTAGTGGTTGGTGCGGGAGCCTCAGCAATTGCTTGCGCAAACCATTATGTTGCTCTGGGTGTGACGCGCCAAAAAATAAAGATGGTAGACAGCAAAGGAATAGTCACTAAGAAAAGACTTGACCAAGGAGAATTAAATGAGTATAAGGCAAATTTCGCCCATGACATCGAAGAAGGAGATTTGGCATCGGCTTTACAAGGTGCAGATGTATTGCTTGGGCTTTCTAAAGGAGGATTGGTTTCTCAAGAGATGGTTGCTAGCATGGCAAAAAAGCCGATAATTTTTGCATTAGCAAATCCAAATCCGGAAATAACTCCCGAAGAAGTACTTGCTATTCGTGATGATGCAATAATTGCAACAGGCCGTTCCGACTACCCAAATCAAGTTAACAATGTCCTTGGATTCCCCTATATATTTAGAGGTGCACTTGATGTTAGAGCTAGCGACATCACTCAAAATATGAAAATGGCTGCAACAAAGGCGCTGGCAGAATTAGCAAAAGAACCAGTGCCAGATTATATTTCAGAGGCATATGATGGTGCAACAATGCAATACGGTCCCGAATATATTATTCCAAAACCTTTCGACAGGAGAGTCCTAATTTGGGAAGCCTCAGCAGTTGCACAAGCAGCCGTTGATGAAGGAATAGCTCAAATATCAACCGAGGATTTCTCGATTTTAGAATACCGCGAAGAATTAGAGGGTAGACTTGGGCTTTCATATTCAATAATGCGCCATATGATTAACCAAGTAAGGGGCCGGGGTAAGAAAATAGTATTCCCGGAAGGAGATAATGAAAAGGTCATTAGAGCAGCAGCTCAGTTAGCAGAACAGAGGATATGCCAACCAATTTTGCTTGGCTCCAGTGAAAGGATTGAAAACTTAGTTGAGGAATTAGGACTTCATTTTAGTTACCAAGTATTTGATCCTAGACATGACGAGAGAAGAAAGCAAAAGTATGCTCCAGCGTTATTTAATCGCAGAAAAAGAAAAGGAATGACATTGGAAGACGCAGAGAGGTTATTGAAAAGTAGGCCATACTTTGCTAGCCAAATGGTGTCATCAGGAGATGCAGATGGATTTGTAGGAGGGGTAAGTAGAAATTATTCCGATGTTCTCAGACCAACAATTGAAGTAATTGGCTCAGATTCATCAGCGCATTGTGTAATTGGATGCTATATGGTAAATGTAAAAGGCAGAACATTATTTCTTGCAGATGCAACTGTAAATGTTTATCCTGATAGTCCAACTCTTGCGGAGATTGCGATACAAACCGCTAAGATCGCGAGGCGATTTGGAGTAGATCCTAAGGTAGCAATGCTATCCTTTTCCAATTTTGGCAGTACTAGAGCTCAACGTTCAACACGAATTGAACAGGCAATTGCTTTAGCAAGAGAAATGGACCCCACTCTAAAAATCGATGGTCCAATGCAAGCAGATACCGCGTTAAATCCTAGTGTACAATCTGATTACCCATTTATGGAATTTGATGGTTCAGCCAATGTCCTAGTATTACCAAATCTTGCAGCTGCTAACATCGCATACAAATTATTAGAAGAATTAGGTGGTGCAGAAATGACTGGACCAATTCTTGAAGGCATGGATAAACCAGTACAATTAGTGGCTCGTTCAGATGGTGTGCGGCATATTGTTAATATGGCTACAATATGTTCAGCAGATGCAATAAGACAGGACTCATATTGGGAAACCTTAGCGGCATCTAAAGACAACAAAATGTAATGGGATCTAGTTAATTTTAGATTCTATAATTTCTCCATCTTCATACATAATTGTGGCTCGCCTAGGTCGCCAAAAAGCCCCAGTAACAAATCCTACACAAATTCCACCAAACAGCAGATTAGCCCAGCCAGAATAGATATAATCACCCATCCCCCTTAGCCAAGGTATTGCAAATGAAGGTAACACACCTAGGATGGAGGTCCAAATTAATTCATCTTTGATATTAGACGCTAAATCCGCTTTATTTGGCACAATTACAAGGTTATCTTCCCTTATAGGAGTAATTACTAATCTAACGGATAATCCACTATTTTTTCTATCCATGGGCGCACTGGAAAGTGCGAAAATTTCTTTTTTCGAAGGATGTATTTCCATTGTAGCAGTATGCCATTTCATTGGCCCATGATCAGTAAATATTCTCGGCCTACCATCCATCATCGCACCGCGATAATTAGAAGAGACAGCATCACACAGAATTTCTTTATCTCCACAGGAAAAACGGATTATTTCTAATTCTTTAGCCAATAACCATTCTCCTTGACTGGGGCATCTTATTTCCCAAGAAATATTAGTATCAATATCTAATGAATTTCCATCAAACTTTTCATTTATTATCGATATTAAAGCCTCAAGTCTAGCCCCTTCCCAAACATGTTCTTCCCCCTCAAGTAAGTCAACATCTAATATTCTAGATAATTGTTCTAAACTAAGAACTTCTTCCATAATGTAAAAATCTGGGCATCTAACTTCGTGCCTTGGCCGTTGAGATGCATAAATCCATCCCCCCGATGAGTCACCAACAAAAACGGAACCAGCGTCAACCTTGGTAAATTCTATCGAGTCAATAGTTAACGAATTCATAGTAATCTTAACTCAATAAATCATTCATTTTATTGTACCAATTCATTCCCTTTTCATGATCTTGCAATAAACTGAATTGAGGAAATGGGGAGATAGATCTCATATATCCAAAGACGGAAAAATCAACAATACTGGGGCGGTCGCCTCCAAAGAAGTCTTTATCGTTGTGAGAATCGGTAAATTCAGTAAGCAAATCATGCCACAATTGTTTCGGTTTACGTCCATCTTTCTTAACTCGTTTCTTGGCTATAATTCCCCACATTATTGGGAACCCTGCCCAGGCATATAGGCGTTTAGAGAAAAATCCAAATTCCTCAATTTTTGAAATCCGAGTAGTGGTTTTAAACGCAGAGATTAGCGTCCCATACAGAATTGGCACCGTGGCTTTAGACATTTTTGTATCAGCCCATTCCAGCCATTGCTCCGTCTTTTTTTGCTCAACCGCGGTAATTAATTTACTACCATTATATTTTTCATCAATTAATTTCATAATAGGAGTGGAATCAACATGATGTCTGCCTTTCTCATCAGTAAAAACAGGAACTTTACCCCAATCCCCAACAAATGAAACCGATTTTTTTATTTTCAGTCCATTAACTGGGATATAATCGACATCCATCTTGAGATATTCTAATAATCCACGCACTTTCCAACAGAAAGGGCATGTGTGCAACATATGCAATGTTGATTTTCCCATGTAATAAGCCGCTAGTTTAGTATTATTCAATCCTTGTCTGCCATATCAGATACAGGTTTCCAGCCTGTTTTCCAAAATTCAAGGTCATCTAACCAAGATAACCATTCACTATCATTGCTTGAAAGCAACCTTATAGCACGGCTTTCAAGACCTTGTTTATTGATTATTGACAAAGATCCATTGACAAAGCATTCTTCCCACTCAATTTGCATTTGTCTGATTTTCCTTTTTGCTTCTTCAGGATTATCAAAATTCCTCTCACACATATCTCTTAATTCGAGCAACCATGTTCGCCCATCTTTCATAATTGGTTCAATAGCCTTTCGATGTGACTTTGGTTTTGAGAATGGCCACCACCCCATAGTACAGCCTATTTGTCATAGTTTTTCAATATGGTTCAAATTTCAAGAGGTGTGATGTGCTAATGAACATTTCAAGAAGAGGGAGTTTTTCAGTATATTTATGGGAAGAATATATGTCCATCTTCATGGTGCTGCAAAAGAGAAGTCTTATGCAAAAATGATTGAGGTTTATGGTTCAAGGTTAAAGCAAAGAAACATAGAAATTAAGACACATTCTAACAAGAAAAATTTAGAACAATATTATAATGATTTAAACAAATTGACCAGCCTATATTTGTTAGACGAACGTGGTGTTGAATATTCATCGGTTGAATTTGCTAAGGTGCTAAATATTTGGCATGTTGGTACTGAAGATGTAAATATTGCAATCGGACCTGTTGAAGGTTGGCAAAACATTACTTTGTCTAATTCAAACCTTATTTCGTTGTCAAAAATGACCCTGCCTCATGAACTTGCAGCAGTAATTTTGGTGGAACAGATATATCGCGCAACAGAAATTAATCGTGGTTCACAGTATCATCGAATGTGAGCAAATACTCAAAGCCAACCTACATGTGCCATTACTAGAGAGCGCATGTTGTTTGACGAATCAACTTTAGTTTGGTTTTTACTATTGTTTGAATTAATAATTTCTCTAGTACTCATTTTGGGTTCAAAAAGTCAGCCATTTCCTACTCCTGCAAGGCGTTTTGGCATATTGTTACTGGTGATTTTTAGTCTATTACTTCTCGGCCAAACCGCTCCAAAGCCCACCGGCATAGAGGGTCATCTGGTCATATTATCTGTTTTAGGAGCAGTAGGTATTTTGGTGGGCATCCATCACATGTTGAGAACAAGGAGAGAAGTATTAGTTGCACCGATGTCAGGTTTTTTGTTCTGTGTAGGCGTCACAGGCCTGATTACTCAAACGTGGGCAGATCTTAACCAATTTGAGCATTGGGCAGGATTTTTGGCGATTGTCATCTTATTTGGAGGCCAAGTATGGTTGGTGTTTCGCGGTCTATTAATCGGCAGGCTGCCACTTGCTTGGAGTCAAGCAGGAATGGTTGCTTTACATCGCGGACAATTACATGGCAAACATGGAGCCATAGAATGTTTTGAAAAAGGTTGGGACGCTGATGAGGAACACCTCAATCCAATGGCATACTCCGCTCTTTGGAAAATATCTCAATATGTTAAAGATTTAGAGAGGTCGGAATATTGGAAAACGCTATTTTTAGAATCTGGGGGTACAGATTCAGTAGCACAGGAGTGGTTAGATGCTATTGATAGTTGCTTAGCAAAGATTGGCACCCATCACTACCCCGAATCGGAATAATTACCGTTTCACAGTAAATTTAACCAATAAATGCCCGGTTTTATGCAAAAAACAAAACCTTTTATGTACTATAAAGTACATTACTTACACATGGATACAGAAATCGCGCCGACAAAAAAAGTATCAATCAGTCACTATATGGTTATCATTCTAGGAATTTGGTTTGTATCAAATCTGTTCTCGCAAATGTTTTACATAGGCATTTATGGAAGCCCATATGATGGTGTGGATATGTTAAAATCATTAGGCCCAATATATTATTTTGTTTTTTTAATCGAAGCATTACTCTGGGTTTGGGTATTTATATTTGCAATTACTAAAGCGATAAAACACGGAACTCGTAATACCGCTCAAATCACCAACATTGGCAGTTTAGAAAATGTTAGAAAAACTCCACTTTAATGAAATTTCAATCGATGAATTCAAGACCTTTCTTGTTAAACAGCACTTGTGTCTGACATATATGAGTCGCCTAATTATTCTGGCAGACCAATGGACATAAATGATATTTCCAATTATAATCAAGCAATCAATATGATTCCAAAAGATAGTAAAATCGTAACGATTGAAGCGGCTCGAAAAAGTCTTCAACGTGCATCTAGATTATTGATTGAACTTCAATCTATAAGTGACATAGCATCTGATTTGACAGAAGATATTGATATTGTAATGGAGACTCATGATTCAACTCATGAACATGTTTCAGAAATAGCTGATTATCTAGCCAAAATTATTCATTCATGGCATTCAACGGTAAAAAAATTACAATCTTTTGGCGCTAGAATGGCGTGTTTAGAACCGGGTCGTTTGGAGTGGTATGGGGTTGTTGATAATCAAATTGTTTTGTATTCATGGTGTTTAGGCGAGCAAGATATAGAATGGTATCACGACATAAACTCGAGTTTTCTTTCCCGTAAACCACTCATAGAAGCATAGTCTAGGAGTGTTAGAGGCGAGTGTAAAATGGTACGTATTGATAGGGTATATACTGGAACGGGAGATGATGGCACATCAGCATTTGTTGACGGATCTAGACATAGAAAATCTCATCCAAGATTTGTTGCCGTTGGAACCTGCGATGAATTAAATGCTATTGTCGGATTAATTCGCCGAGAATGCCGAACGTTACCAAATCATGCGGATGGAGGCAATAGTGCTAGTATAAACAGAATACAGAATATTGCCGAAATTGCCTTAAATAGAATTCAAAACGAATTATTTGATATAGGTGCAGAGTTAGCATGCGTTCCCGATAAAGTGCCCGAATTTATGGAGTTGATAGGCTCCCAACAGTGTGATTACTTGGTTAATGAAATGGATGCATTACAACAACAATTAGACCCATTGAAAAATTTTATTTTGCCAGCGGGAGTGGGGCCTGAGTCAACCATTCACCAAGCAAGAACAGTTACTAGAAGATTAGAAAGATCTCTTGTGGCAATTGAAGATGAAGAAGGTAGCGAATCAATCCGTCCTGATGTCAGAGTTTACACCAACCGCTTATCAGATTGGTTTTTTGTTTTCGCTCGATGGGTTACAAAAAACTTGGGGGAAAAAGAAACCCTTTGGGAGCCGTTGGCCAACAGAAACAAGTCCTCAAATGTAGCCAATATGATAAGTAAAATAGGTTCTAATGATGATGATTACGAATTTTTGGAATAGTTTATATCGTCAAGAAACTTTTTTGCTTTTGTCAATATTCCCTTAGTTTCTTTGTGAGTGACTAAATCTATTGCTAAGTGCCAATTTAGCCACATATATCTCTGATGCTCTTTTGACAATTTAACTTTAATCTCTTCTGTCATTGCGATGAACCAAAAAACTTGCTTAATTCTTTTTTTACCTTTAATTTTGAAGCTATATGTTGTTTTTTCCTTAAATCCATCAATAAATTCAATCTCTTCAATATTAGTCTCTTCTTTCAATTCACGTGCAGCAGTAGTTTTATGACCACCATCTTCCAACTCAACATGTCCTTTTGGTAAGTCCCAGTGGCCTTGAGGATATTGCAGCAATAAAACAGTATCATAGTTTACAAGAACAACACCACACGAAGTTTCCATATTATATCCAACAACTAATCAGTCATCTTTTTTGTGTTTAGTTTGTCAAAATCACCATTCATTTTTTGAAATATATAGTTCTATCAAACACAAGTTTCCTTGAAGCATTTCCGAATTATGTTGCCGGTTAATTGAATAGCCACTTTCTTGCCGTTGGGAGTGTAGGGGGGTTTGTGTGCAAGAAGATAATGTTTTGATGTGTCTGGATATTGCTTACAAGTCAAACATTCCCAAACAGCAGCGAAAAGCAAAAGTGGCAAAATCAGCAGACTGGCAAGTTCTCGACAAAAAGTGGCGCAGTATCTTAACATTAGCATTAGATGAAACAGAAATTCCAGGCGATGATGAAAATAATGTTCGTACCAATAGAATGATGAGGAGAAGAACCCGTGGAAGTAATTCAAAATCATCATTAGATTGGCTACCTCAAAATTCTGAAATTATTGAAAATGAGTCAGAAACCGCAGCCTTTAGATTGGGCGTTTTATTAATTAACAAGCAATTAAAGAGAGGTGAATGGAATGAAAAATTATCTATCAGTGAAGCAGAAATTAGAGAAGACTGTCTTTCCAATGGCATTCATAAAGTATGGCACATTCTAGCAGAAAAAACTCC
>MDTG01427999.1_pt1 | contig 31147 bp, 31 predicted proteins | sample 811421 | NCBI WGS metagenome assembly MDTG01 (sample SAMN05326645, study PRJNA326480) | marine metagenome | isolation source: seawater | place: Pacific Ocean: South East | collected 2011
CTCGGGATGTAGCGCAGCCTGGTAGCGCACTACACTGGGGGTGTAGTGGTCGTCGGTTCAAATCCGGCCATCCCGACCAAAGAAAAATATAATTAAACATTAATTTAATAAAATGTATTAAAAAAAGACGTAAAAATGTAAAATAAATGTTCATATGTGAAAAAAACCTGTATATAATTGGCAATCTTGGATTTTTAATTGTATGATAATCCTAATAATAGAGCCTATTTAGAGGAGTTAAGTTATGGCTAAGTTTATAAAATCAAAATTTAAAGTTTTATGGGGAACAGTTTTTGCGTTCTTTTATGGATTCTTTGTTAATGATATTGTCGCACAAGAAGCCGATGGTGGATCAGAAGAATCTGAAGAACAGTCAGTTGATGATAAAAAATTAAGTCCAGGTGCAATTGCTGCTGCAGTAGCTGCAGCCGCTGCGCTTATTGGATCAGATGGTGATGGTGGATCTGCACCTGCACCTGTACCTACGCCAGCGCCTACACCGGCTCCGACTCCAGCGCCTACACCGGCTCCTACGCCAGCGCCTACACCGGCTCCGACTCCAGCGCCTACACCGGCTCCGACTCCAGCGCCTACACCGGCTCCGACTCCAGCAACTGCTTCATCTACTACAGGTACAAGCACTACTACTAGCACTAGCACTAGCACATCAACTTCAACAAGTACTAGTACTAGCACCGGTACAAGCACAAGCACTGGTACAGGTACATAGCTTTAACATAACATTATAAAAAAGCGGGATATTCCCGCTTTTTTTTACTTTATTTTTTCTATTATTTAATTTAAAAAACCATTCCACTGTCTATTCAACTCGCCGATTGTTGAATTGTAAATTAATCCTCGAAGATCCTTATCATGAATCAATTTTGCACCACCATCCCTTGTAAGAGGTGATAATTTAACAGTTGAGTAATTTCCATTGTAATCACTAGAAAAGAAATCTAAAGGAAATTGAAAGTAAAAGCCTTTATCAAAACTTCCCTCTCCAAATAATTCTGCAGAAACATTAGTTCTCGTGAAGTAAATACCTGCTTTAAATCCATCTATAGTTGTTCTACTAATATCCAAAGTGTATCCATCATCTTTAGCAAGATATCTTCCATAGCTAAGCTTTGTCTCGATTCCAGATCCAAATCTATAGCCCATATTTAAATGTCCAGTGACTGTTTTGTAGTCTTGAAAATCAAATGCTTGATTAAAAGCTCTTTGTTTTACAATAAATAATTCAGCTCCAATATCAAAATTGCTATTAAATGGTCTGTATAAAAATTCTCCACCAATGCCTCCGAACATGGCCTCATAAATTCCACCACTTATTTTTGCGAAAGTATTTTTATAAGGCGACCATATATAATCTAATTGCATTCTTGTGATATATATGTCGTCTTCTTTTAAATATTGAACCAGATCTGTTCGAACATGTTCCATTAGAGAAGCGGGTCCAGAGATAGTATCTTGAAAATTATCATAAAGTCTTAAATTTAACTCTGATGAAAGTAATAAATTTCTACTGAATTGAATTTCAGTTATATTTTGTAAATTAAGTCCTCCAAAGTAAAATTTTTCAGGATTACCTAAATGAGATACTATTGAAGGATTGAACGATGAAAATACAACTGGAAAATCTACATTTGGTTTAAATTTATCTTTTTTAAAACCATTTGGATCGCCAGGTTCAAACTTAGTATTCCTAATCTTTACTTCAATTGGTGTAATTGATGTATTTTTTAGATGATTTGCAATATATCCTATATTATTTAATTCAATTCCTGCGTTTATATGACTAACCCTGATCATGCTTAAGTCAATATCGTTATTATCAGCAATATTTTTAGCAATATAGGCTGCGTAAGATGATGATCTTATGGCATTTCTATGATCAGAAGTTGAAATGGAAATATCTAGATTATTATTTTCGTGTAAAGTAGCTGTCTGAAGTAATAATCTATTTCTATTTAAATTATTTAAAAGGTTCTCATAAAAAATTGTTTCTGATTTGTTTTCATTTTTTTTAATTTTTAAATCAGGTTTAAACTTCTTTTTGTTTGACTCATTATTACTAAATGTAAATCCAAATGAAAAACTTAAATTAAATGTATTGCCCTTTATGAAAGAAGCATCAATATTTAAATGCTCATTAAGAGAGTAACTAATACCAATATTTGCATTAGATTTTTTCTTTCTTATATTTTCTAATGCATCAGATCTCCCTGAAGCTGAAAAATCAAAATAATCATAAGGATCATATTCTAATTTTAAGGATAATCTTTTAAATTTTGGAAAAATATACTCAATTCCTCCTAAAAATGTTGACTCCCCTCGAAACCATTGATCATAAGACAATGATCCTCCTGTGTTATAGTTGTCTGATCTTTCTGGTCTAAAATTAAGATCATCTGAAATGTCAGACAATGGATTGGTAAAAGTATTTTGGCCAGCAAACCTTCCCCAACCCAATCCAAATGTAAACTTTGTGTTATCCCCTTCTTTTGTAGCGATTATATACTCTTTAGTGAAATATCCAGTTCCTGCAAAATCATCGAGACCAATAGCTAGATTTGGGATATTCTTATTTTCGGGCCTAAATACAAATTTGACATTAAACCCTTTATCTAAATAATGCCCTCTCTTTAAATTGCCCTCCCAGACTAAATCAGATGGCCTATAATAAAAATAACTAGCCTCTAACCAATCGAAGGGCGAAACAGTAAGAGTTCCAAATTTCCATATATCATTTCTATTCAAGATAAAGGAAACAGTTCCTTCTGGCATCGATTCTGCAGAAGGCGTCTGAATTAAACCAGTTTGACCAAAAGAGTTATATGAAAGTGATGAATATTTATTACTTGGGGAAATATAATCGAAATAACTAGAGCTAACTGAAATTGAAAAAATTATTAAAAAAAAAATCTCATAGTAATTCTTTAATTATTGTTCAATACTGAAAGAGATGTCAGGCTTAGTGCTAAACTACTTATAATTGGAGCCCAGACAGAAGCGATTTGTGCTGAGTTAGTAAAATTAGCAGACTGAGGTACAAAGATAATTGAACCAGGGTAAACTAACTGATTGTTATTCTGACTATTTAAAAAAGGAACTCTAGAAAATGTTCTTAGATTCTGTGTCTCTCCATTTGGATGTATTATAAAAAGATTGTCTAAATCTGCATTCTCTAGAGCACCGCCTGAATTGTTTATGTAATAGTTAATATCTTTACCTGGAGAATATCTTATAGCACCTGGATTACTAATTTCACCTTGAATATATACCTGTTGTGTGACGTTTGGTATTATTATTTTATCTCCATCTGATAGAACTGTATCTACAGCTGGATTATTATTGATAATATCTAAATCAAATTCTGCTATTACCCTGCCAGTAACTTTGGCATTCTTAAGTTGATCGAGAATAACAGTATAGTTTGTTAGATCAAAATCAGAGGAATTAGAGTTTCTTATAAGATTCTCAATAAATTTATCATAGAGTTTATCCTTAGCACTATCATTAATCTCAAGAGCTTCCGCATTTTCTAAATAACCTCCAAAAGGATAAGCCATTTTTTCATATCCACCAGCATTTTGAATTAATTGACTTAGCGTAGTTCCCTGAGCAACTCTGTATGTACCAGGATTTTTAATCGCTCCTAATATTGAAACATTATTAACCTTAAATTCGCTGATATAAACTATATCCCCATCTAAAAGCTTAAAGTTACTAATATTGCTTTCAATGATATCAAACGCAGTTGCAATTCCATTATTAAGTCTTTTAAGAGACATTTCAGCTTTTTTAGCATTTATATTATATCCACTAGCATATCTAATAAGATGTTCTATGGATTCTCCTTCTGTTAACTCATACTTACCAGGTCTTTTCACCCCTGTCTCAATAGAAACAATATTTTGTCTTGGATTTACAACAATGCTATCACCTGATCTAAGTCCTCTGCTAAAGCTCATATTTCCAAATATCATGGCATCATAAATATCTAAGTTATCAATTATTTTACCGTCTCTAACTAAATCTATGCTTCTATAGCTTCCTATCTCATCCACTCCACCTGCCATACTCAATGCATGAAGCATGCTTGAGTTTCCGTTAATGGTATATACACCAGGATTAAATGCATTTCCTGCAATTAAAACACTTATATCTCTGATATTTTTTAATGTTATATATGCATCAGTGCCTATATATGCATCTTTAAATTTTGCTTTTAGTAGAGAGCTGGCATCACTCATTGACAGTCCAGATAAAATAATTTTTCCAATGTCGGAGATGTTTATAGAACCGTCTCTGTTTATAGAATAGGTTTCATTAGAATCTTTTTGTCCAATTAACTGAATCTCAATAACATCTCCAAAATCTAGGATATATGATGAATCAAGATTAGGTTCATTTATAGGCATAAAAGAAGACTGCATGGTATCAAAAAAAATACTCCCAAAAACATCATCATCATCTTCTTCTTCTTCATCTTCATCAAAATATATATATTCCCCATCTTGGTAACGATTCTTATCAAGCTTTGTTGAGGCTCTTCTATAAACAGGCTTTTCTGAATCATTTCGTGAATCTATTTTATCTTGAATCTCTCTCCTTTGTTCTTCAGGCAAGCTATTGAGAAAGTTATCATCTATTTCTTGTGAATATATTAAGAACGAGAATATAAATAAAATTGTTACAGTTATTTTTTTCATCAATTAAACTCTTTTTTTACTTTATTAGATGGTTTAAAAACTAATCTTGTTGTTGGATGTATTATATATGATTCTTTAGTCTTTGGGTTTCTACCATTTCTTTCAGGCGTTCTATTAAAGCTAAAGGTTCCGAATCCTGATATCTTAACTGTATTTGATTTCGCTTTTGTAGAGATAATGCTCAAAAAAATATCAATAAAATTTTTACTATCATCTAAAGAAAAATTAAATTCATTAGCTATTTTTTTTGCTAAAGATAACTTTATAACTTTACTCATTTATTTAAGTCCCGGTATTTTTACTGACTCAATTTTAAGTGATTTAGAAATAATATCTTCCATAACTTTATTAACCTCATTATCAGTTATAGTTTTGAGGTTTGATTGAAATGTAAACCTAAATGCCATTTTAATCTGACTAGTTTCTTTATTGACATAGTAATCAAATAAAAAAACATTTTTAAGTAACTCGTCATCGTAATTCATTATAAGACGTTCTAAATTTAGAGATTTGGAAGCGCTCTCTATTGAAAATGATAGATCTCTTACAGATGATGGATATTCAGAAATTATTTTGTATTTAGCATATTCTTTTGGGGGAGAATAAATAGGTTCATAATTAAGAATATCTTGTTTGATATTTTCAATTTCTACTTGAATATATACTATTGGATTTTTTAGTTTGCTATTGATTAAATTCCTTGGAATATCTTCAACTTGCAAATTATTTTGCGATATAAATTTTTTAAGTAATGCATGTAAGTATTCATTTTTAATTTTTTTAGAGAAATCTTTATAATTCTTGGCTACTCTCCCACTTGCGATTATTCCAAGAACCCTTTTTCGTATAGGCTTTTTAGAAAAAGTATATATATCAGATAGTTCAAATAACTTAACACTATCCTGTTGCCTCCTTTCATTATATAAGAGATTATTAATTAATGAATTTTTTAAATCAGTCCTAAGGAAGCACTTATTAGAGTCAAGAGGATTGTCAATTTTTATAGAATTTTCTTTTTCATTATTTTCAAATGGATTATTTATTACTTCAAAAAAACCATTATCAATAAGATAACTTTTTATTTGGGACTCTATATCAATTTTTTTTATTTTGTATTTTGATGGTATCTTTATTTTTTTTATAGGGATATTATCATATCCAATTGCTCTAGCTATTTCTTCAGCAATATCATTTTTTGTCCTAATATCATTCCTAAATGAAGGGACTTTTATTAAGTTGCCCTCTACAACAAAGCTTAACTTTTCAAGATAATTAAGGAATTCTTCATTTGAAATCTTAGTACCTAAGATATTATTTATTCTATTAATATCACTTTCCACAGTTACAACTTTTTGATTATGTGTATTTGATATAAATAATTCAGCTGACTTTATTATTGCATGATCTTGAACTATCTTGAGAAATCTTCTAAGAACTCTTTCATGGCATTGCGGATCAACACCTCTTTCAAACTTATACGCAGCATCTGAATTAATATCATATTTAATAGTCTTGCCTATAATTTCATCAGGATTAAAGTAGGCACACTCTACTATTACTGTTCTAGTTTTACTAGAACACGAAGTATCCAGACCTCCTATGACACCAGCTAAGTTAATTACATTCCCATTGTTTGAAAAAACTAAATTCTTTCCTTCTAGCTGAATTTGTTTATTAAGCAATGTATTGAAAACTTTTTTGCTTTTTAAAAAGGAAAGTTTTATTTCGCCTTTGATTTTATAACCATCATAGCAATGAGTGGGCTGACCAGTTTCATATGACAAATAATTAGAAATGTCTGTAAAAAAATTATTCTTTTTTAAGTTAAGATCCTCGAAATATTGTTTTAGGGCTCCTTTATAAATATCAATTTCTTCATCAATTTCAATTTTCATAAAAGCTATTTTTGGACATGCCTTAGTGGCATTATTTGTAAACTCTATATCAAATGGCCTAATGTCTTTTTCATAAATACAATTATTCTGTTTAATGTCATAAAATAGAGCTAAATCTCTTAAAATTCCGTCTACTGACAAACAATCTCCTCTATTTGGAGTCAATTCTAAATCAATTATTTGATCTTCTATTTCATGCTCATGTCCCAGTTGAAAGAGTCTTTTAGAAACTTCATCTATTGATGGTTCTGAAATTATTCTTTCAGATATGTGATTGAATGCTATCTTCATTTAAACTGACTTAAAAAATCTAAATTAGATTTATAAAAATCTCTTATATCATTAACTCCATATTTAAGCATAGCTATTCTTTCTATTCCTAAGCCAAAAGCTAAACCGCTATATCGTTCAGGATCAATATTACAATTTTCTAAAACAACAGGATTAACTATTCCACATCCAAGGATTTCAAGCCATTTACCATTTTTTGAATATATATCAACTTCTGCCGACGGTTCTGTAAATGGAAAATACGATGGCCTAAATCGCAACTTAATATCAGAACCAAATATATCGTTAATTATTTTATAAATAAGATCCTTTAAATTTGAAAAGCTTACATCATTATCAACGTATATTCCCTCTATTTGATGAAACATTGGCAAATGAGTAGCATCGTCATCTTTCCTAAAAACCTTTCCACTTGAAATAAAAGCAATTGGTGGAGTTTTTTCCAGCATACCTCTTATTTGAACTGGTGAAGTATGAGTCCTAAGAAGATAAGATTTATTGTTAACATAGAAAGTATCATGCATTTGTCTTGCAGGATGAGAATCTTTGATATTTAACATATCAAAATTAAATTTCTCTGTTTCAACTTCTGGTCCTTCAACAACCTCAAAACCAAAAGAGATCAAAGTTTCTATAATCTTATATTTAACAAAATTGATTGGATGATGGCCTCCAAATTCTTTAAGTGATATGGGAATATTAATGTCGTTTGAAGATGACATCGAATTAGGAACTACTAGTCTGTTGCAACTTTTACAACTTTTTGAAAAGTGGAGTTATCAGAAACTGCTAAATCTGACAAAATTTTTCTGTTCAAAGTTATATTTTTATCTGACAAGGCTTTCATTAAATTTGAATAAGATACTCCTATATCTCTTGATCCAGAATTGATTCTTGCAATCCAAAGCGATCTGAAAGATCTTTTCTTAATTTTTCTATCTCTAAATGCGTACTGAAGTGATTTAATATTTGATTGCTTAGCAGTTTTATATAATCTACTTCTAGCACCGTAATGTCCCTTTGTAGATTTAAGTACTTTTTTATGTTTCGATCTAGCTGTTGATGATTTTGTAACTCTTGGCATTATTTGTATCCGTTAATTAATTTTGAAGCCATTTTAAGAACGGTTCCAGACAATTTATTCAATCCTCTGTTGTGCCTCTTTCTTTTTGTAGATTGCTTAGTAAGAATATGATTCCTGTTAGCGCTTTTACTCTTTAAAGTAGAGCCAGTCTTTTTAAAACGCTTTGCAGCCCCAGAATGTGTTTTTAATTTATATCCCATAATATTTATAAAAAATTATTTCTTTCTAGAGGGAGATAGAACCATAAGTAATTGCCTACCTTCCAGAGAGGGTTCTTGATCCACCTGAGCAATATCTTCAAGCTCACTTTTCAGCTTATTTAATAGATCAAGCCCCATATTACTATTTAGTATTTCTCTTCCTCTAAAACGGACGCTTATTTTAGTCTTATCTCCGTCAAGAATAAAGCTTTTAATCTTTTTTAATTTAATATTATAGTCTCCTGTGTCCGTTGAAGGCCTAAACTTGATTTCTTTTGTAGTGCTTCTTTTTGACTTTACTTTTGATGAAGATAAACTTTTTTTTCTATCAAACAAGTGTTTACCATAGTCAAGAAGCTTACATACAACAGGATATTTTTCAGATGGAGAAACTTGAACCAAATCGAGAGAAGATGATTTCGCAAGGTTTAAAGCTTCTTCTATTGAGACAATTCCCCTCTTTTCGCCATCTGCTCCTATAAGCATAACCTCATCTGCCCTTATCTTTTCGTTAATAGGGGCTGTATTTCTTTTTGAAGAATTTATGAGTTCACCTTTAAGGATTAGTTTGTGAAATTAAAATGAAACAAAGAATATACTAAATTTAAATAGAATTGATTTTTTATCATATTACGGACACAATTTTATACTAATTCTTTTATTAATCAAAACTTTTCAAGGCTGAAGAAAATAATGTTGCCATTTACCTTCTCTCATTTCATAAATATCTCTTTTATTTAATCTTGATTCATGCCCTTTCCAGAATTCAAAGTAATATGGGGTGAACAGAAAGCCTCCCCAGTAATCAGGGCATTCATTTAATTTATCAGATTTAAGAGATTTATTATATTTATTAATAACGCTCTCATATGAATCAATATATTCAGATTGATTAGATGAAATCGCCAGGGCATTTTTTAATTTAGATCTACTGGAAAAATACTCTTGATTGAATTGATTAGAAGTTTTTCTTATTTTAGCCTTTAGCCTTATTTGAACATTAATGCTATCCCAAAAAAACATAGCGTTTATTTGATTATGCTCAAGAAACTCTTTTGATTTTGGAGAATTGTAATTTGAAAAGAAAATAAAATCTGTATTATCAACAAATTTTATATTTACCATTCTTGAATTTACCTCATCAATAGATTTTGAATATGAAGAAATTGTTACAGCTTCAATAAATTTTTGGTTATTGTTTAATGCCAAATTATAATTTTCCTTGAATTTAATATAGGGTTCATCTAGATTTAATTTTTTAAATTTGATCATAGTATTTATATTTAATTATCATTACATTTTTTCATCTAAGTATTTACCAGTTTCTTTATGATCGAAATCTTCCAACATATAAGAATATAAACTAACAATTTCTTCTTTTGTCCAAATCGAATTCCTTCTCAACTCTTCAATGCTATCTGAAAATTTATTAAGTCTTTTCGAGTCGAAAATAGGATCATTATTAATAATTCCGATTGAATTGAACCGCTCCATATCTAAATTTTCATTCTCAGTAAAAAATTCTTCAAAATCTTTTTCCCCAGTTGTGTCACTTTGAAAAAAATAACAAGGCCATTTTTTATTATTTATAAGTTCTTCTGATCTATCTCGAGCTTCTGCTTCTGAATCACATTCATAAGCTTCATAACCATGTTGTATTAAAAACCTTTTTGCAATATCTGAAAATGTGATTAAATGCAATTGTTCGTTAAACTTTGGAAAAAATATTTCTCTATTATTTCCAAACAAACCAGATAATAGGCATAACTCTCCTGATTCTTGTGGGGTTAAAAAGTATCTTCGTACATCATTTGGCGCAGCTAATGGTTGTCGTTTATTAAGGCGCTGATTGAAACCATGTAAAAGAGATCCATCAGAGAAAGCCACGTTTGCGAATCGTGCCATTGAAATTTTTTGAGAAAGGCTTTCCCTCATTAAAAACATTTCCATAATGCGTTTACTTGCTCCCATCATATTAACTGGATTAGCCGCCTTATCAGTTGAAACACAAAAATAGTTATTGGCATCCATTTTTTCTGCATAATGCGATATCTTAATAGTATTAAAAATATTGACCATTATCATTCGCATCAATGTGTATGGATCAGATTCACTTCTTACATGTTTGAGCGCAGATAAATTAAAGATATAATCATATGGACCTTCGTTCTCTATAAAAGATTCAAATTCTAAACCACCACAGTCAATTGAAAAAGTTTTGAACTCACCAGCACCATAGCCAATAGTACTTCTAAGTTCTCTAACAAGCTCAACCATATTATTTTCTGAAATATCGACAATATGAAGAGCCTTGGGATCGCGTTTAAAAATCTCTAAGGTTACAGCCTTACCAATTGAACCTGCACCTCCAATTACCAAAAATCTACCCTTGGTTATGATATCTTCTATATGCTTGGCATAAATATCTATGTCTTTATCAAACAATGTTGAATTTCTTTCTATTAACGACAATATATCCATCTATACCTCTAGAGTTATTGAAATATTAATAATATTTATTAAAACTATATTGCTAATTATGTCAGTATATTGCATATGAATGTTTATTATTAATATCTTGGTAAAAAAACATTCTTACATATAAAAATATTCATCGTCTAAGGAATTGTAAAATTTTAGAGGGATATTTTGAAAAAAGCATAAATATATTGGTATATATATCATTTTTTTTTATTGCTCTTAAAACCTCTTTATTTAGTAATATAGTGTTCTTAAAGCCACTAGTACTAATTCCCCCAATTTGCATTTTAACTATTTGTTCAGGAATATATAAAGACTTAATATTAGGATAATTGATAAGCCTACATAAGAACTCATAGTCCGCAGCTATTTTGAAATCTGCATCAAAATTACCTATATCTTCATATATCCTTTTTCTAATAAAAATTGCTGGGTGTGCTGGCATTTTTCCCCAAGCCAGATTTTTTTTTGTCAATTCATCTGATCTATATATTCTTTTAATCTTGTTGATATTATTACCAGAGAAAAAACAAACGTCGCCATACACAATATCAATTGTTCTATCGGTAAAAATTTCAATAACTTTTGTAATAACATTATTATCAAAATATAAATCATCTGAATGAAGAAACCCTATTACATCTCCACTTGCTAACGCAATTCCTTTATTGAGTGCATCATATATTCCTTCATCTGGCTCAGAAATAAAAATGTCTTTTTCGTTTAGCAATGGTCTTACTATTGAACTAGTTTTATCATGTGAAGCGCCATCAACTACAATACTTTCAATATCTTCAAAGGTTTGATTTTTCACGCTAGATATAGCTCTTGCTATAGTGCTTTCTCGATTAAATGTTGCTGTTATTACAGATACTTTCAAAATATATTATTACATTCGTGAGTCTTTAATATTATTTAAAAACCATTCGTAAGTCATTTTTAGGCCTTCTTGTAAGTCAATAGAATAATTCCAACCCAAAGCAGAAAGACGAGAAACATCCATTAATTTACGAGGCGATCCATCTGGTTTCGATTTATCAAATACCACATCGCCCTTAAAACCAACAACATTTGCCATAATTTCTGAAAGTTTTGAAATTTTAAGATCATTGCCTGAGCCAACATTAATATGTGAGCACATTGGATTTAAGACTCCTTTCATGAAATCTTCTTTTGGTAAATTCATTACAAAAACAGATGCAGCAGCCATATCATCGACATGCAAAAATTCACGTAAAGGCTCTCCTGTACCCCAAACTTCTACTGTTTTCTTTTTAAGTAATTTTGCTTCATGAAAACGGCGCATCATTGCAGGTATGACATGAGAATTTTCTGGATGAAAATTATCGTTACTACCATATAAATTAGTAGGCATAACACACCTATAATCTGTATTATGCTGACGATTATATGATTCACACATTTTAATACCAGCAATTTTTGCTATGGCATAAGGTTCATTAGTTGGCTCAAGAACTCCGGTTAATAAATAATCTTCTCTTAACGGTTGGTTTGCCAGTTGCGGATAGATGCACGAACTACCTAAAAACAAAAGCTTATTAACTCCTTCGTTGAAGGCTGCTTGAATAATATTTGATTGAATAAGTAAATTATCAGTTATGAAATCAGCTGGATATTTATTATTTGCATAAATACCTCCAACTTTGGCTGCTGCAAGATATATTTCATCTGGTTTGTTATCTTGCATAAACTTTTTTACTGAAAGTGAATTTGTTAAATCAAGTTCAGATTTTGGAGGCAAAAGTAATGATATATTTTGATCTTTAGATAGCTCTCGAACTATGGCAGAGCCTACCATTCCCATATGCCCCGCGACATAAATAGATTTTGACATTACTAATTTTCTCTTGAAATGGGAACAGAATATCCATGAGATTTAAGTAAAGATTTCTGCTTCGCTCTGTCTAAATCATGATTGACCATTTCAGCACACATTTCTTCAAGTGAAATTTCTGGAACCCATCCCAAAATTTTCTTAGCTTTAGTTGGGTCTCCAAGCAAAGTTTCAACTTCTGCTGGACGAAAATACCTTGGATCAACACTAATGATAGTATCACCAATATTTATGGAAGGTGCTAAATCACCAGTAATAGATTTCACTTTTGCAACTTCATCTATTCCATGACCATGAAATTCTAATTCAATACCTAGGTTTCTTGCAGACATAATTACAAATTCACGAACAGAGATTTGTTTACCAGTAGAAATAACAAAATCTTCAGGATTATCTTGTTGTAGCATTAGCCATTGCATACGAACATAATCTTTGGCATGACCCCAATCACGCAATGCATCCATATTCCCTAAAGAAAGAGATTCTTCTATTCCTTGAGCTATATTTGCAAGACCGCGAGTTATTTTCCTTGTAACAAAAGTTTCTCCTCTTCGCATTGATTCGTGATTGAATAAAATACCATTGCAAGCATACATATCATAAGATTCACGATAATTAACTGTTATCCAATAAGCATACAGCTTGGCAACAGCATAAGGTGATCGCGGATAAAAAGGTGTCGTTTCTTTTTGAGGAGTTTCTCGAACTAAACCATATAATTCCGAAGTAGAAGCTTGATAAAATCTAGTCTTTTTTTCCATACCGAGAAACCTAATAGCTTCTAATATGCGCAATGTTCCTAAAGCATCTACATCAGCAGTATATTCAGGAGACTCAAAAGAGACAGCTACATGAGATTGAGCAGCTAAATTATATATTTCATCTGGTTGGGTTTCTTTAATGATTCTTGTTAAATTAGAAGAGTCTGATAAATCTCCATAATGAAGAAAGAATCGATTGTTGTGCACCAAAGGATCCTCGTAAATATGATCAATTCGTTCAGTATTAAAAGATGACGCTCTTCGTTTTACTCCATGAACTTTATAACCTTTTTCTAACAAAAATTCGGCTAGATATGAACCATCTTGGCCTGTAATCCCCGTTATAAGCGCAACTTTCATGTTAATAATTAATATATTTAGAGTATAGATTATAATTTATTTTGAGGAATTTGCCGAGGAATTTAATTTTTGCAGCTATGTTAAATCAACTAAAATAATTTCTAACTAATCTTACTAATAAGTTATAAATAAGATCAATTCTCCAACGAAGCATTGTCAATAAATTTTGATGCTTCATTGAGGTCACATTTTCAGAATGTCTTCTGTAATAAAATAGAGGCTCATCTATAAATGAAGACTTTCCATAAATTGAATTAATTATTCCAATCCACATATCATGAGCCGGAATTCTACTTGGAAAAGGTAAAATATTTTCATTCATAGAAGCTTTGTATGCAATGGAGCAGCCTAAAAACTTATTTTTTAAGATATTGCTAATAGCTGAAGATCTAAAGATGCCTCTCCTTTTAAAGTAACTGTCTTTTTTAATATTTCCTAATTCATTGATTATTTCTGCATCAGAAATGCATAGTGTTACATCAGGATTATCAAAAAAAACTTTCATAATTTTCTCAACTTTATTTGGCAACCATACGTCATCTTGATCTGATAAGAATATTACATCACCTTTTGCAAGACTTAATGCTCTTTCAAATGATGGTATTACTCCAATATTATTATCGTTATGAAATATCTTTATTCTAGAATCATAGAAATTGTTAATAATTTCTATGGTGTCATCAGTCGATGCATCATCTACTATAATAATCTCATCTGAGGTGCCTAGTTGAAGAAGAATACTCTTTATCTGGTCTTCTATATAATTACTACCATTAAACGATGCCATGCATACAGAAATCAATTTAAACTCCTTTTAATACTTTCATCAATTTTAAAAAACACAAGTGGCATAGATAATATTAGAATATTTACTGCTGTTGATAGATGCCCATTAACACTTAATGCAAAGAATACAGCAACTTTGTAGCCAAGAGGTGCACGTCTAAGTAAAAATAATATAAACAAAGTTATACACATAAAACCTGTAAGTCCAAATGCTTTTATATATAGAGAATAGAAATCTAGCGTTGGATTTATCCAGCTAAAGCCAGAACCAAACATTATATGCTCGCTGTTAAGACTAGTATTAAGAGATTCGAACATCCCACTTAACCTACTAGGTTGAGAAGTATTATAAAAAGCATAATCATATAAGTCATCATACAAAAAAGCGAACTGACCTGAAATTTTTGTCAAGATACCAGAAAAATCATAATAGCTACTCGATTGAATTAAATAAATGAATAATAAAAAAGAAGGAAATATCAATGAAGCTTTAAGCAATTTTTTTTTGTTACGAAATTGTACTAAGAAATCTGTAACAAAATACCCAAATGCAAAAAGGTATCCAGTTAATGCTCCATTTAATATAACTTCTAGAAGCATGACAAATAAAATCAATTTCCCAAAAAGTCTATTATGAATGCCTATTTTTAAAGCGCATATAATAGAAAGCCATTGAAATAAACCATATCCAGAAGATTCAAAAAATAATCCACTTGTTCTATACCAGAATCCTGTCTCTCCAATTGGAAAAATATAATCAGCTTGAGGAGGATAATTATTAAATATACCAGCCATATCATAATTAAATGTAAGTAAAAAATACTGCTGTATTAGTGAAATAACTAATTGAATAACTCCTATATAAAATATAACTTTTAATACATATTTGGGATGAGCGCTCAAAAAAGAAAAATACAAAGGTATAGAGGCAACGATAATAATAGAATTTATACTAGCCCTAATAAGTCCACCACTCCCAACAAGTAATTGAAATATAAATAGTAGCGTTAGTATGAATGCACAAAAAAATCCAAACAAACGTATTTGTTTTAAATCATATCTCCAAGCATTTTTGCTCAAAGCAACTAAAATTAAGGCTATCTTCTCATTTGGAAAAAAACCTAAACCTAAAATTTCGGAAATTGAAAGAGCTGGGCTTGCCAAAAGGAACAATACAACAAACATATAGCTCTTATTAATTTTTTGCGACATTTTTTTATAATAACCTGAAGTGTCTAAAAATATAATCTAAATAAAACACGAATTTTTGGGGCGTCTATATTGAATAATAAAATATTCCTAAAAAATAAATGCATTTTCTAATTTCGTTTGAATGAGTAAATTAATAAAAAGGTCTTTTTAAAGAATCTATAAACAGGATATAAGATGATTATTAAGATAAGGGTAAATTTATCTCTTCGTTTGAAAATATAATCTACACAAATTTTTTGATAAAAATGAGATGCTCTGGATGAGATTCCTAATTCATCACATCGTGATAATGGATTATTGTTGTATATCCATTTTCTATCGCGAATAGATAAAAAGAAAATGTAATCTGAAATAGTAACAGTTGGGGATGATACATATGTTCCATAGATTTTATGAAGATATTTTTTATAGACTACAGATTGATGCCTAACAGCCATTTTTTCTTGAGAGGCAGAAATATATTTTTCAGAATTTGTATATATCCAATCTGAATAGATAACATCAGTATCTGGCTGGATTTTAGACATAGCTTTGCTTAAAGAATGTTCATTATAAAAAGAATCGCCTGAGTTCATGAATAATAACCACTCTCCTTTTGCAATCAATATAGCTTTATTCATAGCATGATAGATTCCCTCATCAGGCTCACTAATGTATTTAATACTTTTATTATTGAAGCTACTAATTGTTTTTAGGCTTTCATCTGTTGAAGCACCATCAATTATTAAATATTCATAATTAGAATAAGATTGTTTAATAACACTTTCAATTGTATCTTTAAGACCATTAGAATTATTAAAATTTATAGTTACAATAGTGACGCTATTCTTTTCTATTAGATCTATATTGCTCATAAATAATTAAATTTTGTTGTCAATTTCATTTATTGAAATTTGAATTTTAGCTATATTAAAACTAGAAGGTATATTTAGCATGGATGTGAATTTGAAGATTATGTGTTTAAATTTCTGCCATAAGGTCATGCTACCTTGAGTAATTACAGTATGATTAAAATCATTTAATAAACTAATTGAATATCCTAAATCTTTTAAATATTCAGAATATACAAATTTTTTCGTATTTTTAGGAATTTTATAAAAACCAAAAAAAGCACTAAATAAAGAGTTTTTTTTCATAATTTTTAGTGCTTGAAAGTGCCAAATTGCAGAATTTTCGTACTTATATTTTGTTGCATTCCATGGAGCCAATATAAGACTTTCATTTTTTAATACATGAACCTGTTTTGGGAACCTATCAGTCCAGTCATCTAAATATTTTTGATCACCGAATTTGCCATCTTCAAACTTAGCAAAACACCATTCTATACATCGATCTTGCCACCACTGCCTAACAGGCTCTCCTTCATTCTTTTTAAAAGTCATAAATTGAACACAGTATTTCCCAGATAGTGAACTTTGATCATACTCAGTTGCATAATGGTGCTCAGTTATTAGAACACTTTTACCAGAAGAATCAAATTCAGAAAATATTTCGTTTGGATTTTTTCTAAACCACATATCAGCATCTATGTAAGTTACTCTATCTATCTCTTTGTCAGCATCAAAAACAAATTTAGGAGCAAAAGGTGAAAGTGTCCAGCAATATTCACCTTTTGTTCGATCTGGCTTAATGGAGAGCAATTCTTTTGTTTCAATATCACAAATAAATAAAAGCTTTACGTTAGGTAAAAGCATATTATTTAGTATGGAGTAAGTGTTTTCATCCATGCATATTATCCAAAGGGTGTATTTCTTTAAATGACGCTCCATAGATCGATGAAGAGAAATACCCTGAGGTAGATATAGGCTATCAAAAAGAGTTACATAATGTTCCATGATGATTTTTAATCGCCATTCCAGGAGTTCATTACATCACATACTGTAAGAATGTCCTTTTCAGTATGAAAATATGAAATTGGAAGACTAAGAGTAGTTTTATGAATTTTTTCACTTATTGGATAATGTTCACTTGCTATATTAAACATAAATTTTTGTTTATTTGGTGAAACTGGATAATGTATTTCAGTACCAATGTCATTTTCTAATAAATATTTTTTTAATTGGTCTCTTTTATCATGTCTAACATTAAAAATATGGTAAACGTCATAATAATCATCTTCAACTTTAGGTGTAATAAATTTATCATCTAAGTTAGATAAATAAAGGTTTGCTAGCTTTCTTTTATGATCAGTTATCTTGTTTAAAATATCTAATTTTATTGATAGAAAACCAGCCTGGATTTCATCTAATCTTGAGTTATAACCAAGATCATCATTGTAATATTTTTTGGAGCTTCCATAATTTCTAAGAGACTTAATCTTGTTAGAAAAATCTTCATCGTTACAAGTGACTGCACCTGCGTCACCCAAAGCACCAAGATTTTTAGTTGGATAAAAACTAAAACATCCAACACCAAAAGTTCCAGACATTTTATTGGCGAATTTAGCTCCATGAGCTTGAGCAGCATCCTCAATTATTTTTAAATTATGTGTTTCAGATAATAGCAATATGTCTTTCATATTACACATCTTTCCATATAGATGAACTACAAGTATTGCTACAGTATTTGAATTAATTTTTTCTTCAATTTTATTTGTATCGATATTATATGTATGAATATCTGGTTCAACTAAAACTGGTTTATAGCCATTTTTTACAATGGCCATTATGGTAGCTATATACGTATTTGAAGGTACAATAATTTCGCTGCCTTTTGGAAAATTAAATGCATCGATAGCTAAGATTAATGCATCTAATCCAGAAGCAACTCCAATACAATATTTGACATCACAAAAATCAGAGAATTTTTTCTCAAAATTAGCTACATTATGTCCTAATATATACCAACCTGAATTGAGAAAATCTTCAAAGCTTTCTTTAAAATCTAAAGATAATGCTTGATTTGATTTTTTTAAATTTTCGTACTCAATCATAATAAATTCTTAATACTTTTCATCGATATAATCATTTCTGTCATAAGGCTCTGATGACATAACGAGTAAAGTTGCTGATTTAGTAAAATTTTTCATTGTATGCCAGTCTTTTGTTTCGATAATTAAGCACTTATTTGGGTCACTTAGCTCAAAGTTTGACTCTGATATACCATCATTAACATAAATATCACACTTACCAGACAGACAAACTAAAGCCTGAATGGTTTTTTTATGCCTATGTCCACCTCTTTCACCGGTTACATTAAAAATATAATAAGTTCTCTTGATTTCAAATGGAAGCAAATTATCAACAACACACAAACTTCCTCTATCATCATCAAATCTTGGTACTTCAATGAAATATGCCATATTTACCTTATAAAATTTATAATCTTATTTAAAAGTCTTCTCAAAATATTTGGTTTAATTGAGAAATAAAAATTTTCAATTTTATTTCTTGATTCCATGCATTCTGAAATTTCTATTTTTTCTAGAGGTTCTTCTAGATTATTAAATCCATCATGATAATCTTCCCCTCCTAATTTCGTATGAGTTCCGTCGTCACCGAAACCTATATTCTGAACAAAAGTTTTTCCTGGGTAAAGAGTCAACTTTTCATTCAAAAGAAGACTAATGTACCATCGAATAGCCCAAGAATCATTTTCTTTATTAACTTGTTGTTTTAGCATGTCTGAATATTTATATGCATTATTAAAATTAGCTTTTTTGAGCTTTTTATTTTTGATCAATTCTTTAAGTAAAATTTTTCCATTTGGTTCAAACAATTCCCAACTATCTTTCCATGTCCCCCAACCCCATGATTCTATCTTATTTATAAAATATGACTTAGGCATATTTTTGAGAGGATATGAATATCCGCTGATTGAACCAACCTGAGAGCTATCTTTGTAAATATTAAGAGCATCATTCATATAATTAAGAAAATAACTACTTGTTATAAGATCATCCTCAAGAACAATTAGCTTCTCATGCTTATTTACCACACTCGTAATGCCATCTATTAAAGAATCAGCCAGACCAAAATTATATGCTCTTTCAATGATAGAAATTTTTTTAAAGCCGCTAATGTTATTAATAAACTCTCTGACTTTCATTACATCCTCTGCTGAGCTACTATCTTTTGAACCATCGCTATAAATATATAAAAGAGTTTCCTTTGCTAAATAATTATTTTTTAGTGCAAAAATGGCCTTTTTTGTGTGTTCTAAACGGTCATAGACAAACATTACAACTGGAGCTAAGTTAGACATTTTTTAGAATCTCTAATAGTCTATTTGCTGTTTTCTTTGCAGAATCAATCTTATTGTGTCCAAAATAGTATTGCCTGCCCTCTTTTCTTAAATTTTCTCTCTCAATCCAGAAATTTTCATCGCTAAAATCTTCAAAAAAAGATTTGGTTTCATTAATGTTTATTGATGGCAAATAGTTTCTAACTTCCATTGAAGTTGATCCAAATACAGGCAAATCCTTAAAAACATTTTCATGATTCATTAGTAAAATTTTTTTATCTAAGTAAAGAGCGCTAAATATAGTCCCGCCATAATCACAGAATACATAATCTGCTATTAAATAAAGTTCTGACATTTTTTGATAGGCATCATCACTAACTATAAAATCACTTTCATAAATTATTTTATGCACTTTTGGGTTATAACGATCGTACTGTGGGTCTATTTCTAAAGGATGAGGTCTTACAACAATATTATATTTATTTATAAACTGTTTCATATAACTCTCATAGGTTTCAATTGTTGAAAAATATTCACTTACAGTCACTATCCATAAAATAGTCTTCTTCTTTGGATTACATGAATACTTTTGAAGTAACTCGAGCTTAAATTCTTTGTCGCTTAATTTATCAAAATAGCTATCATATCTTGGATATCCCATTTCATATATTGGTTTGTTGAAATCTTCTTTAACTATTTCAGAATCTCTTGGGCCATGACAAAAAAATTCATCGAAAACATGATTGTATTCTCCAAATTTAACACCACCGGTATCCGCTCCATACATAAATCGAATATTATACAAACCCAGTATCTTCTGAAAATATTGACTTGAGGCTCGTAAGGGAAAATTAATTCCAATAGAAGCAAAAATTTTATCAGCAACATAAAGAATTCTTTGAAGAATGTTCATAGAAATGTTTGTATTACCGCCAAAAAATTGATTGGTTACTAAAACTTTATATTTTTTAATATGAAAAACTTCACTTAAAAAAAGTATATTCCAATTTAAATTAAGTTTTTCAAGAAGGTTGCTATATTTTGGATCTTTAAATTTATTTGCAAAGACTAAATCAAATTTAATTGGATCAAGCTTTTCAATTACTTTTAAATAATGGTCTAGAATGTACTCTTCATTAACAAAAAATCCTACCTTATTTACAATCTCATGTTTATTAAATATAAATCTAAAAAACTTATGAATTAGATTCATGATATTTGCTTTATTCTATCAAGGGTATATTTAGAATTAAGATCTTCAACTGTATCTATCTCTATCCAGCCTCCAGATACAGGCACAGATTGGACTGAATAACCTTCATCTATCGTAGCTTGTAACAAATCTGTCATATATGATGTTTCTATTGGCTTATCCATCAAGTATCCAGCCTCCAATGCTTTATGAAATATTTTTTTTATTTGGTTGATGCCTTTTTGACTAAATTTCATAAGTCCCATGTATTGAGCATCAATCTCATTAATTGATTTAGGCTTTTGACCAATTTCGATAATGTCACCTTTATAACCAAGCTTAAGAGATTCTGCATCATCAAGTGGATTTTCATTTCTAGCTTGCCAATAACTCTCCCAATCTGTATCAACAGCAACTGCAATATCAGAATCTGATTTAAGAAGTGCTTTTAACACATTGCTTGAATATACGATATCTCCATAACTAACTATAACTTCTCCTTCAAATTCATCTTCTGCAGAAAATAACGTCCAAACCATATTTGTTTCATAGTATCTATCATTTATTTTTAAATTTGCATCATTCCTCTCTAACATTTTAGCCTTATATCCACCTATCATTAGTATATTTTCTAGTTCCATATCTTTGAGAATTCTTATTTGTCTTTCAATTAAACTGATGCCATCGATCTCGACCATGCATTTTGGTCTATCCAATGTATAAGGTCGCAATCTTTTGCCTTCACCTGCCACTAATAGGATGACCTTAGGTTTATGATTAAACATTTTTTTCTATCAACTGCTTAAATCTTATTAAATCTATTTCATTAAAAGGAGTTTCTCTTTCTGGATGCCACATCCAACCCTCCCATGCTAATATCTCATGTTTAATTGCCTTAATAACGCCATCTTTTGATTCAGCCAATACCTCAAAACTATCAGGGCATTCTTCTAATGCATAGTTATGGTAACTGTTAACTGAAAAAGGTAGTTGGTTTTTAGGATTTTTTATCTTTAGCTTATGATGTGTATTTACATGGCCATTTATCTCAATAAGCTCCTTTCCAAAGTATATTCCCATCATCTGCATACCTCTGCATATACCTAAAACAGGTTTTGAATGTTTTTCAGCCCATGATAGTAGATATTTTTCAGTAATATCTCTATTTATGGCTTTACCAATGTCATTTCCACCTGAAAGAATAAAAGAATCAATATTGACATTCTTCAACCATAGTTCCAAATCAGGCTGTAACTTATTGTTAAAGCTTGTATTTATTAAACTATTTGGTATGGGAATTGGAATATTGCCCGATGATCTGACCCAATTGATCAATCTTTGATCTAATGCATCACGACTTTCAGGATATGAATCAATAGTATCGACTCTCTGTGTAATTCCTATTTTATAAATTTTTGACATCAAATTTATTTATTTTTCTTGTGCGCTATCAGTACATAAATATTACAAAATTGATTTGGAAAAAAATACATTAGGAGGTCTTGACATAATTGACCAAACTTTGAAAGTCTATAACCTTCAGCTCTAGCTATATTTTCATCAAATATTTTGTGATTTTTAGCTCTAAAAAATTCAAATTTATATAATATTGGCATATTTTCAACTGGTTCTATTGATTCAATTATAAAACCTGCTTTCTCAAACGCTTTTTTAAATTCAGAACGTGAGAGATTCATCTTATGAAACTCACTATTTTTATTTTTTAAGTTTGTAGGGACTCTTCTTTCTGTAAGCCAGTCAGTTAGTTTGGTTTGAATGTTATCTGCTCTGTGAGAGGCACATATTGATCCTCCATTTTCTAAAACTCGATAACTTTCATCAATTGCTTTGTCCAAACCATTTTCTAAATTATGGTACAAACCAAATGCTAATATATATTTGAATGATTCATTTTCATATTTTAAGTTAGTGATGTCTCCAACTTCTGCTTTTAGAGTTGGATCTATAGCTTTAAGTTTTTCGATAGCGACTTCTATGAAATCAAAGCCGACAATGTCCATACCTTGATCATGATAATATCTTTGAACTCTACCTGCTCCAGTTCCAGCTTCAAGAATTTTTCCTTTTACATCTTTTACAGTTTTTAATGCGTATTTTAGTGGATAAACTTGTTTATTAGTCATAGGCTTGTCAGCAGGAATATCGCTCCATCTCTTATCCCAATAATCTTTATTGTTTAATCTTCTAAATGTCTTTCTCATTTAATCACCTGTTCTCCTTATATTATTAATTTATTTTTAATATATTGAAATATTCTATCTGCAACTTGTTTATTTCCAGAATCTGAAAAATGACCTCCATATACATCATCGACATATAAATCATTTAAATTAGAATTATTTAGATAATGAGTCATATCTATTAAAGGAGTCTTTTTGCTAATTTTATTAAAAAAATCTTCGTAAGGGCTAAATTTATTTTTTTGTATTATTTGCATGTCTAAAAGTTGAGGCATTACAAGCAACAGAGGCTTATGACCTTTTTCTTTTGCAAATCTACAAAACTCCAACAAAATAGCTTCCAAGAGATCACATGCATCTTTTTCAGCATACATTCTGTGTGAATCTTTAATGTTTTCATACATTATTTTTGAGAAAGGAGCATTTTCTATCTTAGAATTGGTTTTATTTAGTATTGAAAATAATTTTCTTTTTATTAGAAAGTATAATAAAACTGTATTTCTCTTTATATTGATTAGATAGCAAAGGGTATAAGGAAATCTAAATTGTAGGCGTTTAAACTTTCTCTTATAGAATTGATCATGTTCCTGAGCTTTGTTGATTTTCTTTTCTATATCATAAAAATCATTAAACCCACTTATTAGGTTTTTATGGAGTTGTAATTTTCCATTTTCGTAAGTAAATCTTGGTTTAAATGCAAAGGTATTTCCAAATTCAAGATAATGCTTCCAATAAGAATGAATTCTACAAATTGTTTCTGGTACAAATCCTAAGATAACTACTTTAGTTGTTTCTGGAAGATTTTCTCTTTTGTATCTTAAAAGAGCTTGATCAATTCCATAGTTTCCATTTCCAAAATTAAGAACCTTGTCATCTAAAATTTTGCTCAGATATACTTGCCATGTTTGATTATCCTCTACCTGTCTACAAAAAGTATATGAATCTCCAAATGATACAACTGAAGTCTCTGAATTTATATGATTTTGTCTTGATCCATTTTTATCTATTTGAAATTTTATATCGTTAAATTTTCCCTTCTCTATGCCTGTTGTATTTGGCTTTCTAGTCCAACCTAACTCTTCATCAAAAGTTGTTTCTATAAACTTTTTAAAAGCTTTTTTATCAATATTAGGATATGTATCTTTTTCAGTGATTAACCATTGAAATTCTTTCCTAAAATACTTAATTAAGATTTGTAAAAGTATCTCAGCAACAATTAAAGCAGATAGAAAAAATATAATAGTATTAATCATTTTCGAATTTTTTTAACTTCGTCAAGTAATAAAATTCTTTCAAGCATACTCTCAAAATTTGAAGTTTCATCATCATTCTCAATGATTAGATCGGGTTTCTTTGGCTCTGGAAAAGGAATATCATATCCAACTACATTTTTAATAAGTCCTTTTTTGGCCTGAGAATACAAATTGTTAGTATCTCTTTTTTCTAAACTTTCCATAGATGCCTTAATATAGACTTCCTGATATTTTTTTATATTTTTCCTGTTCCAATCTTGCCACTCAGGAAAGATAGAAAGAACTGCTGCGATTACGTTGATGTTTTGATCTGACAAAAATTTACATAATTTAGAAATTCTTTCAGCATTTACTCTTCTTCCTTCTATAGAGTGATCCACATCGCTATTAAATAGTATTCTGATTGCATCACCATCAAGTAGAACTAAATTAGAAACTTCAGGTTTTAATTTATTATAAAGTAGATTGCTAAGAGTTGATTTGCCCGCTCTAGACAGTCCCATCATCCATATGACCATAATATATCTTCTAAATACTTATTAATTTAAAGGATTTATTATACCAGCAGAACAGTCAAGATGAACTTTGCTTGATTTTAGAAGTCTATCAAATCTTTGTTCACCACATCCAATGGCTGCAGGTATTCCAAATTCTGCACATCTTATTGCCATATGGGAATTAGCTCCTCCATATTTTGTTATTAGGCCACTAATATTTTGTGAAAAAATCCAATCGAAACCTGGATCAGCACCTTCAATAAGAACTATTTGGTTTTCAAGAATTGGATCGTCTATTTCTGAAGTAAGATGGAAGCATTCGCCTGTAACAGCTTTTATTGTAATAAAGTTAGGATGACTTACAAAGAAAGGTATTACATGAACATCAGCTTTATCTGTCATAAGTTGAGGTAATCTAATTGCAGAACTTATCAAATGATTTTCTTTTCCTATATCTGAAGCAAATCTTAAACCTTCTTCAACGCTATACTCTGAACTTCTCTTTTCTATATCAAGAATAAGATTAAGTGGTACATGAGAAATCTCATCTCTGCTTAAACCATTGTTTTCGGCAAAACTCGAAATCATCTCTAGCATGTCACTAATTGACCTAGTGAATATAAACTTTCCATATTCACGAGCCACAGTAGCTTCATACATATATTTAAATAAATCTTCTGCATCAAAATCACCAAAATTATTATCTTGTAATAATTTATTTATTCTTTTTTTCTGTGACTCTGATAATACAAAGGAGTTTGAGTTAGAAACTGTTTCAGGAAATTTTCCAAATCCTGAAATGTCTGACATCTGATCATATCTTTTTGATAGAATGTCATAAGTTCCAGGTCTAAGATGACCATATTTGGACATAAATTGTTCTGTTGAAATTTTATTTAGTTGTAAATCTTGCATGTCGGTAACAAGGTCGCTTGCAACTGTTTTTATAGAGGATTGAAAGTTATCAAATTCATCTTCTGTGATAATTTCTAATTCATAAATAGATAAGAGCATTGTTTTTGCAATGAAGCCATGTCTTGCAAGAATAGAAAATGGAATAGTTCCATAAGTAATACAATCTGCGATCATTGAAAAAAGAGAAGATATATTTGATGAGTCATAATTAATTTTATAATTGTCTTGTTTTTTTCTCAGCTTCTCGATATCTAGTAAAGATGTTTCTAAGGAACCTTTATCTTCTCCTCTAATAAGCTTTAAAGTCTGATCCAAATGTGCATTTTTAAATTCTTGTTTTTCTTTTTTTGTTATTGAATTTCCTATTAAATTTTCAATCTTTTTATCAATATCAAAGCTGAACGTTGTGATTGCAACATCAAACTCAACTTTGTCATGTAATTGAGGAAACTCTTTAAGTTTCTTTACCCAATGTGAAACTAAATTAGAAGCAACTTTTGAAGAAATATTTTTTGGTATATAGGAATGAAAGCTTAGCCTTACGTCAATGAAAGGTTGTCCAGCTAGCATTACCATAAGTGGCTGTCCTGATGGAACCATGTATCCCATTTTTTCCCTTGCCAAACTCCATGCATTATCAGTAATTAAGCATTGATATAGTGAGGACGCAAGCGCACGAGGGGCTCTTCCAATCATCTCTATTGGGTTCCAATCAGGCATTTGACCTAATACAGTAGTATCTCCATAAACACCATCAATTATTTCAAATTTTTTTTCAACAAATGACTCAAGTTTCCATAAAGTATTATCAATTTTGTTAGTGATAGCTCTATTCCAATTTGAATGAGTTGTAATGGATCTCACTTGCAGTAAGTAAGTGCTTAGATCCTCTCCAAGAGCAAACTCAATATCCAAAAATTGGCTATCCATTAATGATTCGAGTTCATTAACAGCCTCTAACAATTTTTTAAAACGTTCAGAGTTTACCTTATCTGTTGCATTTCTATGAATGTAGAGCGTTCTATTTGAATATTCTCCATAGCCAGATGTGACTGTGTCAGTTAGTCCACTTTGATCATCATAATTAATAACATAATAAGGCGCTCCTGTATTAAGATCGTGAGTAAAAATAACTCCACTCATAGAGCTCTTCTCTATCATTTCTTGAATAATGATCTCATCATTATGGTGTAAGGATCGTTTTTTTTCATAGCTTTTGATAACTTTGTCAATAGCATTAAGAACATCATCTGTAGAACTTGCAGATATATTTAAAAATGAGTCATATTCTCCGGCAGATGAACTTTCACCCCCATCTTCATCCGCAGCAGATGATCTAACCACCAATAATGGTCCAAAAGTTATTTTGTTAATTTGATCAATATAAGAATTTCTGTCATTTGTGAATTCAATAGCATTAAAACTAATTAAATTAGGAACATTAAAAAATGAAAGATCATCTTTTATTTTCTTAAGAACACCTGCTTTAGAATAATTTTTATATTTCATGAGTATTTGACTGGTTTTAATCTGATGAACTTCTCATACCCACTATTACAGCAGGTGATCCAGCCATAATTGCAAATGGAGGAACATCTCTAGTGATTACTGATCCAGCTGCTATTTCACATCCATCTCCCAATTTTACACCTGGATTAATAGTTACATTGTAACCAATGCCAGCACCAATCCCAATTTCTACATCTTTAAACACATTATTATTTGAAGACCTTATCAAACTTCGATTATTTAAATTATTTAAGTTCCAGGTGATAATCGTAGAATAGGCTCCGATAGCTACATTATCTTTGACTATTATTGACCCACCTTTTCCTGCATTAATGTTTACATTTTTTCCAATAAAAACATTATTACCAATTGATATGTTTTGTGGTGAACCAAACTGGACACCATAATCAATTACAACTGATTCACCAAAATTTTTAAAATTAGGAGCTATACTTTTATAGTAGGAGTTCCAACGAATCTTATCAGTAAAAGTAAAAAGCTTTCTAATAATAATATTTATCATTTTTGAGATAATTTTGGGTTTATTTTTTAAAAAAATCATAAAAATTCAAGCATTAAAAAGATTGATAATATACCTAGGCTTAATATAGCAAGAATTTTTAAAGCTTTATTCAAATTTGTATCATTTTGATTCGCATTCTTGATATTTGGGTATTGAATTGAGCTAGCCATGATATTTGAATTTAGTTTTACCGCTACTGCTACCACAAAATCTTCCGTATGAGAAATTGAAATTGAGAAGTCTTTAAAATACGGTTTATTTGTTTCGTTATGACTTATATTTATATTATTAAATTTGGTTTTTTTGTATGAATTATCTGCTTTAACTATTGCTTCTTTTGTTGCAAATAATGCTGCAAAACTTTGCTGAGCATTTGCTTTACTAGTGCAGTACTTTATTTCATCAAAAGTGAAGTTTTCTTTATAGAATATATTATTAAAATAATCATCAGTTTCTTCTAATTGAGAAACTTTCTCCATATCAACACCAACTGAAAAAATAGATTGAATTTCTTCTTTATTACTTTGTTTTGATTCTTTCTTTGAACTCAAACTTTGTGTGCTAGATAAGGAGTCAACTTCTTGTGTAACTGCTTTTACAAAATCTCCAAAAGTTACAATAGATGCGGGATCTTCTAAAATATATCCTTCTTTTGCTAGTGCTGCGTACATTCTATGCAATAACAATGAACTTTTAATAACCGTATGATCAATTATAGTAAATTGATCTATATCGTTTGAATCTATATCTAAAAAATGACTTATAACTAATCTAGCTTTTTCTATTTCCATACTCTTAAAATCCTTTAAGACATGTGTGGCATATTAATGCTTCATCACCATTATGTTTAATAATTTTGATTAGTCCAAATCCTGATAATTCTTTATCTTCACTTAGTTTTTTTAAACATACATAGCAACTGTTTGAATCATCAATTGAATGGGTTTCATTATGATCTTGATCTGGTTTTATATTTTTATTATTCAATTGATTATGCAGTTTCTTCTTATCTATCTTACCATTTTGATTAAGAGGTAACTTTTCAATAAAGAATATCTTTGATGGGATCATATAGTCAGGTAAGAAAGATCTGCATTTTTTTATAACATCATCTTCAGATAAATTATTTTCAGTAAATTCTGAGAAAGCAACAATATCTTCTATAATATTGTTACCTTCTTCCATTACGGGAATTGTAACTGCCATCAAATGTCCCACAATTTTTCGAATTACATTATCGATCTCTAACATTTCCACTCGATGTCCCCGAACCTGCATTTGGTCATCAATTCTTCCAACAAAAAAGTAGTTATCATCATTACCTTTTTTAGCAAGATCGCCTGTTCTATACCAAATCTGATTCTTATCATTATTTAAAGTTATAAATTTATCTTTAGTAAGTGGCTTATCCTTAAAATAGCCATTAATAACTTGAGGTCCGCTTATACATATTTCTCCAACTTTTCCATCATCTACTTCACTCATATCCTCTATTAATTTTAGTTTCATATGTTCAAAAGTTTTTCCAATTGAAGCCAAGCCATTGAAACAATTCTTATCTTGGTCATCCAGTTCCCACTCATGACTAGTAAACATAACTGTAGCCTCAGTTGGACCATAAAAATTTATGACCTTGGAATTTACTGCAGCTCTTTTCCATTTTGATGCCAGCTCACACGGCAATCCCTCTCCACAAAATAGACTTAGCCTCAAGGATGGTAAACTTTCTGGAACAAGCTGGCCTAAATTATCCATAAAAATGCCAACGGATGGAACAGAAGTCCATACAGTAAGTTTATTCTTATTTATGAACTTAAATGGAGCAACCATAACTTCTTTTGGTAAAACATATAAACATCCACCGCAAAGAAAAGATGTAAATAAATCCTGAATAGACAAATCAAATGAAATATCCGGCGCTTGTGAGATCCTATCATTTGATGAAAATTCATATTTTTTTATCATATATGATGAATATGAAGATAAATTTTGATGTGAAACAACAATTCCTTTTGGCTCACCAGTGCTTCCTGATGTAAACATAAGATAGGCTGGATCATCTTTATTAATATTGGGTTGCTGCTTTTCTTCGATTGGAATTGTTTCAGGAAGAATGAACTTATGATCTTTATTGTTTTTAATTAATTTTTCTATCTTTTTTCCTGGATTTGGGCATATAACTATTAATCCTTTCTGATCCAAACTTGAGAATGCTTCAACACCCTCTTCTCCAAGAATAATTGCAGGACATTCAGAAATTTTTATAATTTTATTTATTTTATCTATGGGAAGCTTCAAATTTATTGGAAGATAAGCATTGTTAGAAAATAATGTTCCAATAATACCTGAATATGCTTCAAGTGTTCTATAACAAAAAATCCCTATAAATTGATTATTTTTGTTTAATTTATTATTTATAGCATTTTTAATAACATTTGCTTTAAAGTGAAGATCTTTATACTTATAAGTCTTTCCTTCAACATTTAATGCATCACATTCCATGTGATCATTCATGACTTCTTCAATCTTCTTACCTATGTCATGCTTCATAATAATTTGGTATATTTTTTATAATTTCCTAATTAAAACTGAAATCGTAGATCCTTTATTTGGAAAAAGAATATTCAAAACTTTTTCAATTATTTGATCTATAAATCTCACGCCAAAAGAAAAACCATATAGATATTTTTCAACATCAATCTTCTCTATTTCACATTCTGCTCTTTTAGCAAATTCTTTGATATCAAAGAATCCCTCATTATATTTTTCAGGTACATCTATATTTTTCCAACACAAAAAATTATTACAATAAACAATTGCATAAATCATGTCTTTAGTAAAAGCTTCATTCACAATTTTGTTTTCTTTTAATTCACTAAGCGCGTGTGATAATGGATCTTTTTCTGTTATTACAGTTTCTGATTTAGTTTTATTTATCGAAAAAATCTCCATTAACTTAAGTAATAATCTCTTTATAAGAATAAATGGTTTCAAGTATTTGAAATATTTACCAAAATAATTATTGTTAGGCTCAACTGGAAGAAAAAGCCTATCACCTGTTTGCATATTTTCTTTTAAGATATCCCCAAATTCATTAATGTTATTTAACGTCCTTAGTACTGCACACATAACATATAGTTTAGGCTTAGCTTCTTTTTTTAGAAGGCCTAAACATGTCTCTGATTCGAAGTAATCATTTAATAAAACTACTTTTTTATCGTCTTTGTAATCA
>MDTG01302705.1_pt1 | contig 31146 bp, 33 predicted proteins | sample 811421 | NCBI WGS metagenome assembly MDTG01 (sample SAMN05326645, study PRJNA326480) | marine metagenome | isolation source: seawater | place: Pacific Ocean: South East | collected 2011
AATTCACCTGGACTTCTATCTGCTCTAGCATCTTCATCTCTAAAACATGGAGCTATTTGAAAATATTTATCAAAACCAGAAACCATAATTAATTGTTTAAATTGTTGTGGAGCTTGAGGTAAAGCATAAAATTTTCCTGGGTTTAATCTACTTGGTACTAGAAAATCTCTAGCTCCCTCCGGACTTGAAGATGTTAAAATTGGAGTTTGATATTCTAAAAATCCTAACTTGACCATTTCTGATCTAATAAAAGATATTACTTTTGATCTTAAAATAATGTTTTTATGCATCTCATCTCTTCTCAAATCTAAAAATCTATATTTAAGTCTTATATCTTCTGGATAATCTTGTTCTCCAAAAACTGGCATTGGCAATTCATTGGCGTTAGATAAAATTTCCACAGAGTCAATTGTAACTTCGACTTTGCCAGTTTTTAAATCAAGATTTTCTGTGCCAACATCTCTTTTAACAACTCTTCCAATTATCTTTAAAACTGATTCGGGTTTTGATTTTTCCAAAAGTGGAAAAAATTTATTTTTATTTTCTATAACACATTGAGTTATTCCATAATGATCTCTTAGATCTATAAATAATAGATTTCCATGATCTCTCTTTCTATGTAGCCATCCGGATAAATGAACAATTTTATCTATTTCATTTTCATTTAATTCAGAGCAATTATGAGTTCTATATTTATTCATTGATTTATTACTTTTTTTATTAAATTAATATTTATAGATTTTCCAGAAGATAAAGACAATTCGTCTATATCTTTTAGAAATTTAAACATTTTTTCATAGGATCTATCTACATTCTTTATAATAAATTCAGATATTTTTGGGTTTAGATTTATTTGCTTATCAGAAAATGCTTTTGATATAATTACTTGTAAAAGATCATCTGTGGGCAATTCTATGCCAATAAATATAAAGCTATTTAATCGAGATTTCAAATCTTCAAGACTCAAGTTTAACTCTTTAATAGATAGAACGCTGTTTATAACAAGATACTTATCTAATTGTTTAGATTGATTTAAGATTGAATAAAACAACTCTTCATTAATATTTTTTTGGTAATTGTCTATAATTAAACATTCCAAGTTATTTAATTCATCTATAATATCATTATTTATGTTTTCTGCTTCAATCAATTTAATATTTTTAATTTTTTTTTCTAAAATTTTCGATAAATGTGTCTTTCCTGAACCACGAGCACCAAAAACATTAAGCCATTTACCTGGCCAACTCGGCCAACTTTCTATTAATCTATAAGCTGAAAAATTATTACTTGAAACATAAAAATCTTGTTCATAATATTTTTTTTTAAACGGGAATTTGAATAATAATTGGCTCATTAGATAATTTTTATACTCCATTCATTGTCAACCAATTTTAATATTATTTTTTGATTTTCCATTTGTTGGATTATTTTCTCTATTTTTCCTAGATATTTTATTTTTAAAAAAACATTTTTATTATTAAATTTTTTGATGTAAATACCTTCAACAGAATCAATTTTTTTTAGTCTTGAGTTTAATTCTGGTAAACTATTTTTACTGTTAACATGAAGTTGAGCATTTAAAAATGAAGGAGTTCTGATATCTATTAAATTTTGTGCTTTAATTAAATTAGTTATTTCCTCTTTAACTTCAAATATTATTTTTTTATAGAATTCTTCTTGTCCTAAGCCTGATCTTTTAACACTAATATTTTTTACAATTTTTTTTCCTAAAATCTTTATTTTAAAATAAATCTTTTCTTCGTTAGAATTTTTATCTTCAATTAAAATTAAAGCTAAATTTTTCCCCAAATATTCTTTAAATATTTTTCTCAACTCTAGATTAATTAGATTTTTTTTATTTGAATTTATATTTTCTATGATTTCAATATTTTCTAGCGGTAGAATAAATTCAATTAATTCCTTTTCATCAGTGTTATTCCAATTATTATAAAAATAATTTTTATTGTAAATAAAGATTTGATCTTTTATTTTTAATATTGGTAAAATAAATAATTCTTTGTTACTAATTTCAGAGTATAAGATTTTTCTTTTATAAAAAAGGTCATGAATTTTATCCTTATCAAATAAAATATTATAAATTACTTTGCTTTCATTATTAAAATCGTCAATTTTATTTATTACTTGATAATAAGTAACTAGTTCTTTAATTTCAGATAATTTTAATTCTTTTATTTTTTCCCTGTCACTTTTTAGTAGAATTTTATCAATAAGATTGCTAAAAGCTTTCCTGATTGCTTGATTAGCCAGCGCATCATTAGTGCTTTTACCCTTTTTTTCTACCTCAATATTATTAACATCAAATACGTTGGTATCCGATAAAACATTTCCAGTTTTGAAAAAAACAACTAAAATAATTAATATTAATTTGTAAGATTTCATAAATATTTAAATATCATTTATAAATGAAAAAAATAAACAATAGTTATAAAAAAAGCGGTGTAAATATTTCACTAGCAAATAAATTAGTTAAACACATATCAAGTTTATCTAGAAAAGATGTCAAAAAAACGAAAAATTCTTTTGATCGAGAGACAATTGGTGGTTTTGGATCTCTATTTGATATTAGCAAAATTGGCATAAATGATCCTGTAATAGTTTCGTGTACAGATGGGGTTGGCACTAAAATTGATTTAGCTAATAAATTAAAAAAATTTGACACCATTGGTATTGATTTAGTCGCAATGTGTGTAAATGATTTAATTGTTCAAGGCGCCAAACCACTTTTTTTTTTAGATTATATAGCGGTAGGGAAACTTGATCTCAAAAAAACAAAGATAATTTTAAAAGGAATTTTTAAAGGATGTAAACTATCGGACTGTAAATTAATAGGTGGTGAAACAGCCGAAATGCCAGGAATATATTCTGGAGATAAATTTGATCTTGCCGGTTTTAGCGTGGGGATAGTTTCTAAAAAAAAAATTTTAAATAAAAAGAATGTTAAAAAAGGTGATGTAGTTTTAGCTGTACCTTCAAGTGGAATACATTCTAATGGTTATTCTTTAGTAAGATCAATTCTAAAAAATAAAAAAATTCCAAATTATTTAAAAAAAGATATATTAAAACCTACTAAAATTTACTCCAAGGAGATTTTAAAATTAACAAAATACAATCTTATCAATTCATCAGCTCACATAACAGGTGGTGGATTAATTGAAAATTTATTAAGATCTGTACCTGAAAATCTCACTTTAAATATCGATCTATCTAAAATCAAAACTACAAAGATTTTTAAATGGCTTAAAAATAATAATATTTCAGATAAAGAAATGATTAACACTTTTAATTGTGGAGTTGGATTTTGTCTTGTTGTAAAAAAAAAAAATATATCTAAAATTACTAAATTTTTTACTAAAAAATTTATGCCATATGAAATAGGTTTTATTTCAAAAGATAAAAAAAAAATTAAACTATCAAATTACTTAAAATGGTAAAAAAAAATGCTTGTATTTTTATTTCTGGAGAAGGATCAAATCTTAAAAATTTAATTTATAGATCTAGAGATTACAATTTTCCAATTAACATAAAATTAGTAATTACAAACAATAAAGATGCAAATGGCATTATTCACGCAAAAAAAAATTCAATCCCGTACTTAGTAATCAACACAAAATTTAAGTATTATGAAAATCAAGTTCTTAAAATTTTAGATAAAAATAAAATTTCTTTAATATGTTTAGCTGGATATATGAAAATTATTTCAAAAAGTTTTATTTATAAGTTTAGAAAAAAAATTATTAATATTCACCCATCTTTACTTCCTAAATTTAAAGGTCTTGATACTTTTAAAAGAATAATAGCGAATAAAGAGAAAAAAACTGGATGTACGGTACATTACGTAAATGAAAAGTTAGATTGTGGCAACACTATAGCTCAAAAAATTTTTTATATTAATCAGGAGGATAATGAAAAAAATCTTAAACTAAAAACTCAATCGTTAGAATACCAAGTTTTTCCAGAAGCAATAATTAGATTGTATAGAAATAATTAATTTTTAAAAAAAAATTTTATTTCTTTTTTTGCATTGTCGACTGAATCTGATCCATGCACAGAGTTCTTATCTATTGAAATTCCATATAGCTTTCTGATAGTGTTTTCATCTGCGTCTTTTGGATTTGTTGCACCCATTAGTTTTCTATTCGCCAATACAGCGTTTTCTCCCTCTAAAATCATTACAACAATAGGTCCAGAAGATAAATATAAGCATAAATCATTATAAAATGGTTTAGATTGATGAACTTTATAAAATTCTGCAGCTTCATCTTTAGTTATATGTATTTTTTTATTCTCTATTATCTTTAAATTATTTTTTAAAAAAATTTTTTTTATATCTTCTGCTAAATTTCTTTCAACTGCATCTGGTTTGATTATTGAAAGAGTCTGTTCATTACTCATAATTTTCCTCTATTAGTTGATTTAATAATCTTACGCCAAACCCGGTTGCGCCACCTGAATTTAAAGCTCCGCCATATTTTGAAAATGCCATACCGGCAATATCTAAATGTGCCCATGGGGTTTGTTTTAAAATAAATCTTTGTAAAAATTGAGCGGCTGTTGTAGATCCAGCTCCTCCAACGTAGTTTATATTTTGCATATCTGCATTTTTTGAATTTATAAGTTTATCATAATTTTTATGAAGCGGCATTCTCCACAGTTTCTCCTCAACCTTATCACCTGCTTGCAAAATTTGCGCTGACAACTTGTCATCATTTGAAAAAAGACCAGCATATTCTGACCCCAATGAAACTATTATGGCACCGGTCAAAGTTGCCAAATCAACAATAAATTTTGGCTTAAATTTTTTTTCTGTAAATGTTAAAGCGTCAGCTAAAACTAATCTTCCTTCTGCATCTGTGTTTAGTACTTCTATAGTTTTACCACTATAAGATTTAACAATATCTCCAGGTCTTTGTGCTTCTCCGCTTACCATATTTTCCACTAGCCCCACGACACCAACAGCATTAATTTTAGCTTTTCTTAATGCCAAATTTTTCATTAAACCAACTACAGCAGCTGACCCAGCCATGTCGTAAGTCATATCTTCCATAAATCTTGCTGGTTTTAACGAATATCCACCAGTATCAAATGTAACTCCTTTTCCAACAAATGCTAATGGTTTCGAATTGTTTTTTGCTCCATTCCATTCCATCGTTATCAAATAAGATCCTCTGGCACTACCCATGCCTACACCAAGCAATGCATTCATACCCATTTTTTTTAATTTTGCTTTGTCATATATGTTTATTTTTAAACCATCTTTTCTAAGTAAGTTTACTCTTCTTGCGTATTCATCTGGATGTAAAATATTTCCTGGTTCAGAAACTAAATCTCTGGCAAAAAAAGTTCCTTTTTCCAAAGATTGAAATTTTAATTGAGTTTGGGTGGAGGTAATATTTTTTTTCCCTAATATGTTTATAGAAATAAAATTTGTTTCTTTTTTTGTTTTATATTTCTTAAATTCATATGATTTTAATTTAAGTCCATGAAGAAAATAACCTATAAAATTTACATACTTGCAATTTATACTGTCAGTATTTAAAAAGTACTCACTATTTTTCCCATGGTTTATTCGCCTAAAAAATTCAGCGCCTAAATTTTCTATATTAAAATTTTTTAAACTCTTTTTTATAGAGATTAAAATTATTTTTTTTTTTGAATTCAGTTCAAAAACAAATAAATTTTTTTTTAAATCACTAGTTTTTAATAAATCACTTATGTAAGAAAATTCTGAATTAGAAAGATATTCCTTAGGATTTTTAATATTAAATTTTTCATCAGCAAATAAGACAATGTTGCCCTTGGATTTATTAGCTTTTTTTTTTAAATAATTGATTTTTACAGACATATATTTTTAGCACTATATTGGATAGATGTGAGGTATATATGATCAATTATAACATATTTCAATGAAAAGTTTGTCATAGTTAAACCATTAGTTGAATTTATTATATGGATGCATTATCAATAACATTAAATTTCAATGCTTCAGAACAAAATTTATCAAAATTTTTTAAAAGAAATCATTAAAACATTTTTAATGATTTTGCTTGGTTTATCCTTAATAGCCTTAACTGCAAGAGCCGTAAACTTTCTAGATTTAATTGTTGATAGCGGTTACCCGGTGATAATTTATTTGCAGTATTGTTTTCTTAATCTTTTTGGGTTGGCTCCTAAATTTATTCCGCTTTCATTCTTGCTAGCTTTAGTAATTTTTACTTTAAAACATATTCAAGATAGCGAGTTTGTGATTTTATGGATATCTGGTGTAAAAAAAATAAATATAGCTAATTTATTTTTCTTTTTATCTTTATTAGTTCTTATATTTTACTTAATTTTATCATCTTTTTTAACGCCTCTTGCTTTAAATAAATCTAGACAGTTACTAAGTAATGATAAATATAATTCATTTTTACCTACAATAAGAACACAACAGTTTAGTGACTCGTTTAAAGGTTTTACTTTTTTGGTAGACAAAAAAAAAAATAATGAAATTAAAAATATATTTATGCATGATAAAGGTAATAATTTAAGTAATTTATCTTCTAATTCTTCTAAAACAAAAGAGACAACTATAATTGCAGAATCTGGACTAATTGAAAATAATAAAATGTTTTTATTTAACGGTCAAATTATAACTGTCAAAAAAAATACTAACAATGAAATAATAAAATTTGAACAACTTAGCATAGATTTAAGTAATTTTAGTACTAACACAATTAAAAGCCCAAAAATTCAGGAAACATCGACATTAAAACTTTTAAATTGTTTTTCTAAAAATGATTATAAAAAAAAATTTTGCAACGAGGGCTTTAAAAAAGAAATATTACCAACTTTAAGTAGAAGAATTATAACTCCATTATATATGCCGGTTATTGCTCTGCTATGTGCTTTAATATTAATTAAGTCAAAAAAAATCTATTTAAATAAATTTACTATATATGTTTATGGTTTTCTGATTTTATTATTTACGGAATTAGCAGTGAGGTATACAGGTATTAACAATCTTATAATGCTTAGTTATTTTACTGCACCACTAATATTTATTGCGATTATTTATTTTTTATTAATCTTTAATTTTTCATCAGAAAATAAAATTTCATGAATAGAATTATTTTAGACTATTTGCTTAAAAATTTTTTGAAAACATTTGTTATTTTTATTTTAGTCTTTTATTCATTTGGCATGGTACTTAATTTATTTGAAGAAGTTGAATTTTTTAAAGATGCAAATGTGAGTATTTTTATACCTTTAATTCTTACTGGCATTTATGTTCCTAGTTTAATTATAAAATTACTACCTTTTATAATTTTCTTATCCAGCATGTGGTTTTTATTAAAAATTAGAAATAATAAAGATCTATTAACATTAAAAATTTTTGGGTACTCAAATATGAAAATATTTTTTATTTTAGCTTTTTCTTCTTTTATTTTAGGTTGGCTAATTTTAATTATTATAAATCCTATAACTTCATCTATGTCAAAATATTATGAAAAAACTAAATCTAATTATTCTCGTGATATTGATCATCTAGTTACATTTAATAAAAATGGTCTTTGGATAAAAGAAAATTATAATAATAAGCAAAGAATAATATCTGCAGTAAAACCTGAAAATTTTAAATTAATTGATGTTGTAATTTTTCATCTAGATAAAAATTCAAATCTTGTAGAAAAAATTGTTTCAAAAAAAGCAAATATTGAGGATAATACATGGATATTAGAAAACGTCACAATATACAGACCCAATAAGGGTATTTTAGATATTACAAAGTTAGAAATTTATAATATTGAATCAAATTATAATTATGAGAAAATTAATAACCTATTTAGCAATTTTGACACTATGTCTTTTATAAATTTAATTATAGATTACAAAAAATTATTAAATAATGGTTATAATAAAGATTATTTAAATCAAAATTTACACACTTTGCTTTCATTGCCCTTTTTTTTATTTTTAATGACAGCTTTAGCTGTAATTTTGACTTTAAACACTATACAAAAATCAGATAATTTAAAATTTATAATAATAGGTTTATTTTTAACTGTATTAATTTTTTACTTTAGAGATTTATCTTTGGCTTTAGGACAAACAGATCGTATACCCTTGATTTTGTCTGTATGGGCCCCTGTTATAATTCTGAGTTTTTTTTCACTTATTGGAGTTTTGCAAATAAATGAAAAATAGCATTATTTTTATAATTTTTTCTCTTTTTATAAATTCACTTGTATTTGCTGAAAATATAAAAATTAAATCTAAAAAGATATCTATAGATAAAAATTCACAAATATCTATTTTTGAGGAAGACGTTATTATAAAAACTTCTGATAATATCACTATTAAGAGTGACTACGCAAAATATAATAAATTAAATGGAACTATAGAATTAAAAAATAATATTGAAACAATAGATGAAGAAAACAATATCATAAAAACTTCTTATGCTAATTATGATGAAAAGAAAAAAATTCTAGAAACTAAAGGCCTTACTCAAATAATTACTCCAAAAAAATATATTTTAAATGGAGAAAATATAATAGCTAATAGTGATAAAAAATTAATATTCTCAAATGATAAAACAATTATAACTGATGAGGACAATAATAGTATTTTTTTAGAAAATTTTGAATATTTATCTAAAGAAAATATTTTTAAATCAATTGGCCATATAGAAATAAAAGATAAATTATAAAATTCTTATCAATTTTCTCAAATATACATAGATACAAAAAAAAAAGAAATATTAGGAACTGATACAAAATCTTTTTTAAATAGTAATAGCTTTAAGATAAATAATGATAACGACCCGCGTGTTTTTGCGAATACTGCAATAATTAATAATGAACAAATAATATTTAATAAAAGTATATCTACTATTTGTAAATATAGAGAGAATGACAAATGTCCGCCTTGGACTATTCAAGCAAAGAAAATGTTGCATGATAAAAAAAAGAAAACGATTTATTATGATAATGCTATTATTAAAGTTTATGACTTTCCAATTTTTTATATACCTAAATTATCTCATCCAGACCCCACTGTAGTTAGAAGATCTGGCTTTCTACCCCCTACTCTTTTAGATACTAAAAATTTAGGTTCAGGTATTTCTGTTCCATATTTTTGGGCTTTAAATAAGGATAAAAATTTTACATTAACCAGCAAAGTTTTTTTTGCTGAGAACCCTTTATTGGTAGGAGAATATAATCAAGTTTTTAAAAATTCGAATTTCTTGACGGATTTTGGATATACAGAAGGATATAAAAAAAGTACGACAAAAAAAAAGGCAGGAAATAAATCTCACTTTTTTTCAAAGTTTACCAAAAATTTCAGTAATTCTGATTCTAATAGTACATTAAATATCTCTACACAAAATGTTTCGAACGATAAGTATTTAAAGCTTTATAAAATAGAATCAAATCTAGTTGATTATAATATTGGTAATTTAGAAAATTCAATCAATTTTACACATGAAAATGAAAATACTTTTTTTGGACTCGATGCTAGCGTTTATGAAACGCTAAATGAAAATTATAATGACAAATATGAATATATCTTACCAGAAGTTACAATTGATAAGAACTTAATCAGTAATGACAGAATTGGCAATATAGATTTCACTGCTAATTACAAAGCACACAAGTATGACACTAATAAATTTACTAATTTTTTAATAAATGATTTTAATTGGAATTCTAAAGATATTTATTTTGACAATGGTTTAAAAGGAGAGTTTTTAGGACATTTTAAAAATATAAATTATGAAACTAAAAATTTAGATAACTATAAAAAAGACACTACCAGTGAACTATTTGGAGCCATAGGCTATTTAAGTGAATTAAATTTTGAGAAAAAAATAGGTACTACCAGTCATTTATTAAAACCCAAAACCTTATTAAGGTATGCTCCAGGAGCTATGAGGAAAGAATTTGATGGTCCAAGATTAGACCCTTTAAAAGCTTTTAGTCTAGATAGAATTAATAATATTAATAACTTTGAAACTGGTTTAAGTGGGACAATTGGATTAGATTATAAAGCTAAAAGAGATAACAGTAATTTCGATTTTTCCGTAGCGCAAGTATTAAGTGAAAAAGAAAATAAAAAGATGGCTTCCAAGACCAGCATGGATGAAAAACTCTCTGATTTAGTTGGATCTACTAGCTATGGAGTGAACAATAAGTTTAATATTAATTATAATTTTGCAGTTGATCAAAACTACAAACAATTAAATTATAACGATTTTGGAGCAAATTTTGATTTTAATCCAGTCAAAATTAAATTTAATTATTTATTAGAAAATGAACATATTGGTAATCAAGAATACTTTAATACTAAAGTTGATTTTGTAAAAAATAAAAATGGATTATTTTCATTTGAAACAAAAAGAAACTTAATTACTAATTCTTCGGAATTTTATAATCTTAGTTACGAATATATAAATGATTGTCTAAGAGCTGGTCTTGTTTATAGAAGAGAGTTTTACAATGACTCAGAATTAGAACCAGAAAATTCACTTTTATTTAAGATTACACTAACACCATTTGGTAATATTAACTCGCCGTCATTTAATAAATGAAATTTAAATTAATTATATTCATCATATGTCTTAATATTTTAAACTTATCAAATTCAGCATTTGCTAAATTTAAAAATAATATTGTTTTAAAAGTAGAAAGTGAAATTATCAGTAATTTTGAAATTAAAAATAAAATTATGAGCTCCTTAATTTTATCAAATCAAGTAATATCTCAAGACAATATCGATAAGATAAAAAAACAATCAATAAATTCTTTAATTGAACAAAAATTAAAAATAATTGAACTTTCAAAATATAATTTCAAAGACGACTCCATACAATTAGAGTCTTACCTTCGGTCTATTTCCTCTAATAATATTAAGGGATTAAAAAATACTTTTGAAAAAAATGGAGTGGATTTTGAATTGTTGTTAAATGAAATAAAAATAGAAATAAAATGGCAAAAGTTAATTTATCAAATTTATAGTGATAATATTCAAATTGATGAAAATATGATAGATCAAGAAGTAAAGAGTTTTCTTAAAAATCGAACTGATGTTGAAGAATTTGATATTTCAGAAATAGAAATTTTTTCGACAAACGATGGTACTGACTAAGAAAAAATACTTTTTATAACTAATAAAATTAAAGACATAGGATTTAAAAATACAGCAATAAAATATAGTACTTCTAGCACTGCTTCAAATGGAGGAAATCTAGGGTGGTTAAGCTCTAAATCTTTAACTGAAAATATCTATCAAAAAATAAATAAATTAGAAATAGGTGATATTTCAGATCCAATCAATAAAGATAAAAGTATAGTTTTTTTAAAATTGAATAATAAAAAAATATCTAAAATTGAATCTCTAGATTTAGCTAAATTAAAAAAAAAATTTAATTAACAACAAAAAAAATGAACTATTTCAATTGTATTCACAAAGTTTCCTTTCCAAATTAAAAAATACAAGTTTAATTGAATATCAATGAAAAAAAAAATTATAATTGTGGGTGGAGATCTAAATAGTATTAATTCGGAACTCATATATAAATCCTGGAAAAAATTAGATCAATCAATTAAAAAGAGAATCTATATAATTTCAAATTTTCAATTACTTAAAAGACAATTTAAAAAATTAAAATATTCAATAAATATAAAAAAAGTAAATAGTATAGATGAACATTCAAATAAAGATTTTTTAAAAATACTCAATATTCAATTAAAGTCAAAAAATGCTTTTAAAATACCTGATAATGAATCATCAAAATTTGTTCTTAATTCATTAAATTTAGCTCACAAATTAGCTTTAAAAAAGGAAGTTGCTGGTATTTTAAATTGTCCTATTGATAAAAAACTTTTAAAAAAAAAAAAAATAGGTGTTACAGAATATTTGGCGTCTAAATGTAAAATAAAAAAGAATTCAGAAGTAATGTTAATTAAAAATAGATTATTTACAGTAAGTCCTATGACAACACATTTAGACATTAAAGATGTATCTAAAAATATCAATAAATCATTGATTTTAAATAAAGTAAAAACAATTAATAATTGGTTTAAAAGACAAGAAAATAAAAAACCTAAAATTGCAATGTTAGGTCTTAATCCACATAACGCTGAGTTTCGGAAAGACTCAGAGGAATATAAGATTATATCTCCTACAATCCTGAAATTAAAAAAAAAGGGTGTCAACTTAACTGGTCCATTAGTTTCTGATACTATTTTTATTGAGAACTATAAGAAATTTGATGTTGTTATAGGAATGTATCACGATCAGGTGTTAGCTCCATTTAAAACTTTGTATAAATTTGATGCAATTAACATAACTTTAGGATTAAAATATTTAAGAGTCTCACCAGATCATGGGATCGCTAAAGATTTAATTGGAAAAAATAAAGCTAATATAACAAGTTTTATGAACTGCATAAAATTTGTCGATGAATATAAAAAATGATTTTTACAAAAAAATCATTAGGACAAAATTTTTTAATTGACCAAAATATAATAAAAAAAATAATTAATTTAACAAATATAAATAAAAAAAATATTGTCGAAATAGGATCAGGTAAAGGTGCATTAACAGACGAAATTTTAAAAAAAAATCCGAAATCTTTAATAATAATTGAAAAAGATATTAATTTAGCTGAGCAATTAAAATTAAAATATACAGGCGTTAAAAATATTAAAATTTTTAATGCAGATATACTAAATTTTAATATTGAGAGTACTATTAAAGAAAATTCCATAATTTTTGGCAATTTGCCTTATAATATTTCTTCACAAATACTTGTAAAATTTTTAAGATTTAGAAAATGGACTCCTAAATATAAGGAATTAATTTTTATGTTTCAAAAAGAATTAGGTGAAAAAATTATTGCACAATATCCTTCTTCTAACTACGGTAGATTATCTATATTAACTAATTACAGATTCAAATTAAAAAATAAATTTATGGTTTCTGCCAACTGTTTTTTTCCAAAACCAAAAGTAACATCGCTAGTCATTCATTTTGTGCCAAAAAAAGAATCTTTCAAATTTAAAAATATTAATAATTTAGAAAAAGTCACAAATACTCTTTTTTCCAATAAAAGAAAAATGATAAATAAAAATATTAAAAAATTATTAAATAAAGAAAAAATAAATATTATTAGAAACTTGAAATTAAGTTCCAGACCTTCAGAGATTGAGCCAAATATATACTATAAAATTACTGAGTTATTTGAGAAACTTTAAATTTTTTATGTAAATCGATTACATTCTCTATTTGTTTAAAGCATGTCTCGAGATTTTTATTTATAATTACATAATCGTAATCATTCCAGTGTTTTATATCTTCATCAAATGAATTAAATCTTTTTTCAATTTCTTCACCTGTATTTTGATTTCTTTTTATTAATCTTTTTTTAAGCTCATATTTATTGTCAGCAATTAAATATATTTTAATTAAATTTAAGTTTTTAAATTTAGATAAATTTTTAGTTCCCTGCCAATCTATATCAAATAAAATATCGTTATTTTTAATATCTTCATCAACATTATTTTTAAGTGTGCCATAATAATTTTCAAATATTTTTGCAAATTCATAAAATTTTTTTTGTTTGATTAAATTTTCAAATTCATTTGTTGAAACAAAGTGATAATCCACACCGTCCACCTCGTTAGACCTTGGTGGTCTAGTAGTGTGAGATACTGATATTTTAAATGATTGATACTTTTGTTGAATTTTTTTTGTTAAAGTGGTTTTGCCAACACCAGATGGCGAAGACAGTATTACCATGATATTTTTTTTATCATGTGTCATCTTGAGTTTTAGAATAGATTGTTTTAACTTGATTTGCTCTCAATAAATTTAATAGCATCTCCAACAGTCAATATTTTTTCTGCCTCACTGTCAGAAATTTCTGAACCAAATTCCTCTTCAAATGCCATTACTAATTCTACTGTATCTAGACTATCTGCACCTAGATCATCAATGAAACTAGCTTCCTCAGTGACCTTTTCTTCTTCTATACCTAAGTGATCTGCCACAATTTTCTTTATTTTCCCTTTAATATCATCAGCCATGAATTCCTTTCAATATTTAATATTTAATTCTTATTAAATTAATAATTAGAATTGTCAAGCCATATACATTCCGCCATTAACATGAATGGTTTCCCCATTAATATAATTTGCCATGTCAGAAGCTAAAAAAACTACACAATTCGAAACGTCTTCCCCACTGCCTAAAGCACCAGAAGGAATTTTGCTTATAAGAGTTTGTTTAAAATCTTCATTAATTTTGTCTGTCATTTCAGTTTTTATAAATCCTGGGGAAACACAGTTAATGTTAATATTTTTTCTAGCATATTCTATTGCTAAACTTTTTGAAAAAGCCACTATACCAGCTTTAGAAGCAGCATAATTAGCCTGACCTAAATTTCCAGTATGTCCTACAATAGAAGTAATATTAATTATTTTACCATATTTTCTTTTCAACATTTTTTTTATTGCATATTTACACATTAAAAAACTTGAGGTTAAATTTATGTCTAACACTCTTTTCCAATTTTCATTAGTTAATCTTATAGATAAATTATCTAAAGTAATACCTGCGTTGTTAATTAGTATTTCTATACCTTCTAATTTTTTTTCTGTATCTTCAATAAACTCCTCAATTTTATCATGATTATCTAATTTGAATTGAGCTGTTTCAATATTAGTAAAATTATTTTTTAGTTTACTAAGTTTTTCTTCATTAGTTCCAGTAGCTAATATTTTAGCTCCTAGAGTATTAAATTTTTCAACTAGACAATTACCAATACCACCTGTCGCTCCTGTTATTAAAACTTTTTTATTTTTTATATTCATTTTTTAAATTCTCAATATCAGCTATTGAATTAATTGAAAAGCATTTTGCATTTTTTACAGTTCTTTTAACCATCCCACATAACACTTTACCAGGCCCTATTTCTACAAAATTTGTTACGCCTAAATTAAACACATTATTTATGCTTTCACGCCATTTTACTGTTGATGTAATTTGATCTACCAACAATTTTTTTATATTAATTGATTCTTTTTCAATTTTTGCTGTCACGTTGCTGATTATATTAAATTCTGGATTATTAAATTTTGTTACATCTATTTTTTTTTTCATTGTTTCTGCCGCAGGTTTCATCAAAGAACAGTGGAATGGAGCACTAACTTTAAGTGGTATTGATTTAATTTTTTTTTCTTTAAGCAATAATTGAAATGAATTTACACTTTCCTTGTCCCCACTTATAATGATCTGACCATCAGCATTATCATTTGCTACTTCACAAACTCCTTTATTAGATTTTCTTAATTTAATTAATTCTTTGATATCGTTAATTTTAATTCCTAATACAGCTATCATGCTACCTTTCCCAATAGGAACTGCTTCCTGCATAGCATTCCCTCTCTCATGTAACAAATACAGAGCATCACTAAAACTTAACGCATCGGAACAAACTAAAGCACTGTACTCACCAAGTGAATGACCTAAGAAATATTTAAACTGTTTAAAATCAAAATTAAACTCTTCTCTTAAAACTCTAAAAATTGAATAACTTAATGTTAAAATTGCTGGTTGAGTGTTTTTAGTTAATCGTAATTGGTCTTCGGGGCCTTCAAGCATCAATTTAGAAATTGAATATTTAAGTTTATCATCAGCCTCCTGAAATATTCTTTTTACAAGGTCAAAATTGTTGTAAAACTCAACACCCATACCTACAACTTGCGAACCTTGTCCCGGAAATAATAAAGCGCTCATATTTGATATAATATTCAATAATTATTAGTATTGCTATAATTTTTCATTATAGTATAAACCAATTTTTATAAACAAATAAAAAACTTAGTTTTAATACGAATATTTATGGCTTTTTACGAAAATACTATAGTAGCTAAACAAGATTTGGCGGCAAAAGAATTAAAAAATATTAAAGATAAATATAACGATATTATTAACAATTCCTCGGGCAAGGTTATAAAAATTGAAGAATGGGGGCTGCTTAACCTGGCTAATAAAATTAAAAATTATAGAAAAGGCTTTTATATCCATTATAAATTTGAAGGAAATAAAAATACACTAACAGAAGTTGAAAAAAAAATTAAAATTGATGGTTCAATAATAAGACATCTAACTGTCAAATATAGAAAATTAGACACTGAAAATGAATTTTTTAAAAAAGAAAAGTAAATTATAAATGAAAAGAAGAAATAAAAAATTTCAAAAAAGAGGATCAAGTTCACTAAATAAATTAAGCCTATTTCAAAAAAATGATGGAAAATTTTCAAAAAAATGTCCATTATCAATTAAAAATGCTCCTCTGATAGATTATAAGAATGTTGTTTTATTAAAAAAATACATTTCAGATAATGGTAAAATAACTTCTTCCAAGATTTCCTCTGTATCTTTTAGTAAACAAAGAAAATTAACAAAAGAAATTAAAAAAGCAAAAATTTTAGGATTAATTTAAAATGGAAATTATTTTACTAGAAAATATTTTAAACCTTGGAAATATCGGAGATAAAGTAGTCGTTAAAAATGGTTACGGGAGAAATTTTCTTCTGAAACAAGGTAAAGCTTTAAGATTTAATAAAGATAATGAAGAGTTTGTAAATAAAAAAAAAGATGAATTAAATAAAAAAAATATTGAACTAAAAAATAAATATAAAGAAGTAGCAAAATTAATTAATAATAAGACTTTTATATTTAACAAAGAAAGTAAAGATAATGGAGAATTGTATGGAACAATTAAACCTAAAGAAATAGCAAACTTGATTAAAGAAAAAACAAAAGCCGATGTTTCGCCATCGTCAATAATTCTAAAAGATAGCCTTAATAAAATTGGTATTTTTAAAGCTGAAATTAATTTCCATTCTGAAGTCAAGGCTGAAATTTCAATCAAAATAGATAAGATAGAATCTAAATAACTTTTCCACAGTACTAAAAAAATAGTGCGTAACTTTTTGCTTTAACGGTTAATACATTAACCTATTATATAGGTGTGAAAGATATTAAACCTGTTCAAAACCCGTTAGATAATAAACAGCCATCGAACTTAGAAGCAGAACAAGCTTTATTAGGATCAATTATGGTTAACAACGATATTATTGATGAAATTTCACCATTTGTAGAACCTCACATATTTTATGACCCAGCTCATGTAAAAATTTATGAGGTCATAAAAAATCTTAATAATAGAGGAATGATTGCTAATCCAATAACATTAAAAAATTTTTTTGAAAAAGATAATATGCTTAATGAAGTTGGTGGTACCGAATATTTAGTTAAACTCACAAGATTTTCAAGTTCAACAAAACAATCTATTGATTATGCAAAGATTATTCATGAGATGTATTTAAGAAGGGAGTTAGTGCAAATTTCTGATAAATTATCTACCGATACTTTAAATGCTAACGCACAAGAAAAAAATGCTGAAAAAATAATTGAAGGAACAGAAAAATCTCTTTTTGACTTAGCTGAAAAAGGAAGTTTTTCAAGATCATTTTTAAAATTTAATGAAGCTTTAGATCAAACAATTGAAATGGCTACTTTGGCGATGAAAAGCGATCATGGTATTGTTGGTGTACCAACTGGACTGACAGACTTAGATGAAAAACTAGGTGGCTTACATAAATCAGATTTGGTTATTTTAGCAGGAAGACCTGGTATGGGTAAAACTGCTTTAGCTACTAATATTGCATATCACGCCGCTCAAAATCTTGCGAGTAGACAGGAAAAATCTTCTATAGCTTTTTTTTCTTTAGAAATGTCATCTGAACAACTTTCTACTAGAATTCTATCTGAGCAAGCTAAAATAAAATCGGACGATATAAGAAGAGGTAAAGTTACAGAGAGTGAAATTAATAGATACATTGAAACATCAAGAAATATTTACAATTTACCCTTATATATTGATGAAACTCCTGCTATTACAATATCTACATTATCTAACAGAGCTAGAAGAATAAAACGATTACATGGTTTAAGTTTAGTTGTTGTGGATTATATTCAGCTTATGAGAGCGCCTAGCTCGAGTAACAAAAGTGATAATAGAGTTCAAGAAGTTTCAGAAATTACACAAGGATTAAAGGCATTAGCAAAAGAACTTAAAGTTCCTGTATTAGCCTTGTCACAATTATCAAGAGCTGTGGAATCAAGAGATGATAAAAAACCTCAGTTATCTGATTTGAGAGAATCGGGTTCCATAGAACAAGATGCCGACGTAGTAATGTTTGTATATAGAGAAGCTTATTATTTAGAAAATAAACAACCAAAATTAGGTTCTATAGAACATGCTGAATGGCAATCAAAAATGAACGATGTTAATGGTTTAGCAGATATCATTTTAGGTAAACAAAGGCATGGTCCAACAGGTACTGTGAAAGTTGAGTTTGAAGGAATTTATACAAAATTCAAAGATTTAAGCAAAAATTAAACTCAATTTTCTCTTTAGTTATTAAATAATTAAGATATATCTGAAATACTCTCATGTTATCTAATATTTATAAAAAAATAATTATTGATTTTTCTAAAACTACCATTTTTTTTTTAATAATTATAATCACCTTCTCACTTTATCATGCTAAAAATTTTAATTTAGATGCATCATCGGACGCTCTTTTGCTTGAAGGGGATCCGGATCTTAAATATTTAAGAGAGGTAAATCAAACTTATGGTTCTAAAGATTTCTTAGTTTTAACCTACGTTCCGGTTTCAAGTTTTATAGAAAAAGAAACTATTCTTGACCTTCAATTGCTTAAATCTAAAATTGAAAAGTTAACATGGGTAGATAGTGTTATAACAGTCATTGATGTCCCTTTATTAAAAAGTACTGATGAGGGGCTAATGGAAAGATTGAAAAATTACAAAACATTAGCTTATCCGGAGATTGATAGAAAAAGAGGTTTTGATGAAATAATTAATAGTCCAATTTATAAAAATTATGTTATTAGCGAAGACGGGAAAACATCTGGAATAGTAGTTTATCTCAAAAAAGATAAAAGATTAGCTGATTATATAAAGATAAAAGAAAAATATTATAATCTGTCAATTGAGACAGGCTTTACTAAAGAAGAAAAAATTAACTACAAAAAATTTTTGAAAGAATACGAAGAGTATAAAAACTTATATAATATTAGAAACCATCAAAATATTACTGAAATACGGGATGTAATAAGTAAATACAGTGAGAATGCTGAAATTCACTTAGGAGGTATTCCAATGATTGCTGATGATATGATGGGTTATATAAAAAGTGATATTGTAGTTTTTGGAATTGGAGTTTTTTTATTTATAGTTTTAACACTTTGGTTAATTTTTAAAAATTTTAAATGGGTTGTTATGCCTTTGTTGGGATGTGCGACTTCCGTAATAGTTATGATAGGTTTACTGGGTTTAATTGGATGGAAAGTAACTGTTATTTCATCAAACTTTATTGCTTTAATGTTAATACTAAACATGGCAATGAACATCCATGTTACTGTAAGATTTTTACAATTAAAAAAAGAATTTCCTACCTTGACTAAAGACGAGGCTGTGCTTGAAGCTAGCAAAAAGATGATGCTACCTATCCTTTATACTGTTCTTACTACAATATGTGCTTTTTTATCATTAGTTTTTAGTGGGATAAAACCAATAATAGATTTTGGATGGATGATGACTTTAGGCTTGGTGATATCATTATTTATAACTTTTTTATTATTGCCATCTTTATTAAGTTTGTTTTCATCTGATGATGAAATCAGTATTAAAGATACAGAAAAATCTTTTATTACATCTTCATTGAGTTCTTTCACTAAAAAAAATAAAATTATAATTTTTGGATCTACTATAATAATAATTATAATTAGTATAACTGGCATTTCAAAACTTCAAGTTGAGAATAGCTTTATAAATTATTTTGATAAAGAAACAGAGATTTATAAAGGTATGAAAAAAATTGACGATAAATTAGGTGGCACTACACCCTTAGATATTATTTTAAAATTTCCAATAAAACAAAAAGAAATTTTTGAAGAGAAAGATGAATTCGATGAATGGGAGGAAGAAAAAGAAGTTAGTGAAGATAAATCAAAATATTGGTTTACAAGAGATAAAATGGATAAGATTATAAAAGTACATGATTATTTAGACTCTTTACCGGAAATTGGAAAAGTTCTTTCTTTTGGCTCTATTTTAAGAGTTGCTGAAGATTTAAATAAAAAAGAATTACAAAGTTTAGAGATTGCAGTTCTATATAGTAAAATACCAAAAACAATTAAGACGGAAATAGTATCACCTTATATCTCCGTGGAAAAAGATGAGGCAAGAATCAGTGTAAGGATAAAAGACTCACTTAAAGACTTAAGAAGAAATGAGCTTATAAAAAAAATAAATTATGATTTGAATACTAAATTAAATTTAAAAAAAGATGAATATAAATTAGCCGGCGTTCTAATTTTATTCAATAATTTGCTTCAAAGTTTATTTAAATCTCAAATACTTACTTTAGGCATAGTTATGTTTGGGATTTTTATAATGTTTTTTATTTTATTTAGAAATATTATGCTTTCTTTTATAGGTATTGTGCCAAACTTTATTGCTGCCTTTTTTATCCTAGGTATTATTGGTCTATTAAACATTCCGCTAGATATGATGACTATTACAATAGCTGCTATAACCATAGGTATAGCTGTAGATAATAGTATTCATTACATTTATAGATTTAAAGAAGAATTCAAAAAAATAAATGACTATGACAAAACCTTAGATAGATGTCACAACACTGTTGGTATTGCGATTCTAAACACTTCTATAACAATTGTTTTTGGTTTTTCTATACTAGTGTTATCTAATTTTATCCCCACTATCTATTTTGGAGTATTTACGGGTATTGCTATGTTGTTGGCAATGTTATCAGTTTTAACTTTATTGCCAAAACTAATATTAACACTAAAACCTTTCGACAATAAAATCAATATCACTGATTAATGATCGGATTTCTTAAAGATATTTTTAATAATTTTAATTTATTTGATTTATTTTTTTTTGTAGTTTTATTGTACAGTGTTATTCAATGTTTCCTTAAAGGATTTTTTTTAAGTTTAATTTCATTTATGAAATGGATTTTATCAACAATTGTAACCATTATATTGGTACCTAAATTTCAACCTATAGTCGGTGGATATATTGAGTCAGAATTTATTAATAATGTTGGCCTAGGGATAGCAATCTTTGTTTTTACGCTTTTCATTACAATACTTGTTGGAAAATCTTTAGGTAGAGCAATAACTTGGACAGGAGTGGGTTCTATAGATAAAGGTTTTGGATTTTTATTTGGTTTCTTTAAGGGATATATCGTTTCTATATGCCTGTTTTCAATATTTAATTGGTTTTATCCTTATCAAAATTGGGGTATATCAGCCGAGGATGCAATTTCATTTAAAGTAATTAATAAAGGCAGTAAAATATTAATTGAAGAATTTCCTTCTAGTGAAGATTTTATTGAAACTAAAGAAAAAATTGAAAAAATTTAATTCAGATAAATTAAAAGAAGAATGTGGAGTTTTTGGAATTTCAAATCATGATGATGCATCCGCGTTAGTTGCTTTGGGTCTTCATGCGTTACAGCATAGAGGTCAAGAAGGATGCGGTATTGTATCTTTTGATGGAAAAAACTATCATTCTGAAAAAAGACAAGGATTGGTTGGAGATCATTTTACAGATTCTCAAACTTTGAATAAATTACCTGGTAATTTTGCGATCGGTCATAATAGATATTCTACAACTGGAGATACATCATTAAGAAACATACAGCCTTTTTTTGCTGACTTGCATATGGGTGGTTTAAGTGTTTCTCATAATGGCAATTTAACTAATGCATTGTTATTAAGAGAAATTTTAGTAAAAGATGGAGCAATTTTTAATTCAACGAGTGATACTGAAACTATAGTACAGCTTATAGCTAAATCGAAAAGAGATAAATTTATAGACAAATTAATTGATACTCTATTTCAAATACAAGGAGGATATTCTTTAATTTTAATGACAAACAAAAAATTAGTTGGTGTTAGAGATCCTTTTGGTATTCGACCTCTGGTAATAGGTAAGTTAAAAAATTCATATATTTTTGCGTCTGAAACATGTGCGTTAGATATAGTTGGAGCAACTTTTATTAGAGAAGTTGAAAATGGAGAAATCGTTATAATCGAAAACGAAGAATTGAAATCAATTAAGCCTTTCCCAAAGCAAAAACAAAGACCATGTGTTTTTGAATATATATATTTTGCAAGGCCAGATAGTTTAATTAATAACAAATGTGCATATGAATATAGAAAGAATCTTGGTTCAGAACTAGCAAAAGAAGCAGACTTAAAAGCAGACTTAGTAATACCAGTTCCAGACTCTGGTGTTCCAGCAGCCCTAGGATATGCTGAACAATCAAAAAAAAAATTTGAACTGGGTTTAATTCGTAATCATTATGTTGGAAGAACTTTTATTGAACCGTCACAAAATATTAGAAGTTTAGGAGTAAAGCTTAAACTAAATTCTACAAAAACCATAGTTAGAAATAAGTCAATAGTTTTAATTGATGACTCTTTAGTGCGTGGAACTACTTGTCATAAAATTGTCAAAATGCTTTACGAGAGCGGTGCAAAGGAAGTTCATGTAAGAATAGCTTGTCCTGAAATCAAATACCCTGATTTTTACGGAGTTGATATGCCGACCAAAAAAGAACTGCTAGCACATGAAAAAAATAACAAAGAAATGTGCTCTTATATTAATGCCAAAAGTTTAGAATTTTTGAGCTTAGATGGTTTATATAAAGCTCTGATTGGAGCTAGCAGAAACCAAAACTACCCTCAATTCAGTGATCACTATTTTACAGGTGAGTATCCGGTTAAACCTCATGATAACGAACGAGGCCTAAAAGTTAAGCAGCTTTCTTTATTAAGCGGAAAATCAAATACTTAATTTACAATTATTATTTTGTTTTTTTTATTAAAAAATAATAAAGATCCATCAATTACTATAGGATATGTATTTATTTTATTAGGTAATTTTTTAACATCTAAAACTTGACCACGAATATTGAGTTTTAATAGGTAAGCATTTTTTAAAAAAATATAAATATTATTATTAACTAACATTATATTTAATAAATCTATTTCTTTTTTTTTTGTATTTAAGAATTTTGCGATTAATTGATTTACATTATAAGAATAAATAATTTTACCATTATCTAAGTTCATGGAGATTAATAGATTTTTTTTGGTAATCAAAAAAAGATAATTTTTAATAATAATTGGTTTGATTTTAGATGAAAAATTTTTTTTAAATATCAAAGAACCTGTATTAGCATCTATAATATAAGTAAATTTATTTGACGAAACTACAATAGTGTCTTCATGCGCAATTACTTGACTTCCTAAAAATAATGAACTTGGATTAATATCGGTTGATTGATTTAGATTTAAAAACCATTTTATATTCATTTTGGTGTTATCAATCGAGTACAAAGAGCCATATGTATTTAAAAATATTACTGAATTTTTATTCAAAGACAAATTATTAATAAATTCATTTTTAACTGTTGTTTCTTCTGTAGGAATTAATTTTAATAAATCTCCTGTTTGTACATCAATTAAATATAAACCATTATTTTGATTAGAGGTTATAAGTTTGTTGCCAGCTATTTTTAAATTTGATCTAAATGGTATTTTATAATCCTTTGCCCAGATTATTTTATTAAATTTATAATTATAAGCGTAAAGAAATCCAATATTATCCGATACGTAAATAATATTATTTTTAACGATTAAATTTAATTGTTTTTTTATTTTTTTATATTTTTTTTTATAAAAATTAAATTTAACTAAAATTTTATTTTGGTTAATGGAAAATACAATTATATTACCTTTGTTATCACTTGTTATAACGTGATTATTGTCAAATAATACAGAGTCGTTAATATTATGCTTTGTTACTTTTTTACTTTTGTAGATTAATTGATTTAAATCATTATATTTAAAATTTTTTAAATTATTTGTTTCATCGTAAAAAATATCATGCCATTTAAAATTATTTATTGGTTTAGAGATTTTAAATTTAAATTCTTTTTTTATAGGTATAATTGTATCAAAAATTTTATTTGATGAAGTTAGTGCTTCAAAATCTTTGAAAAGATTGTCACTTTTTTTTATTTTGTTTTCATTTTCCCAAATACCTGTTTTATTATCAAATGAACAGTTTTGAACAAATATCAAAACGATTAAAGCAAAGATAAATTTCATTAATATTTATTTTGATATTATTTCTTCTGCTAATACTTTTAGCTTTGAATTTTCATCTATTAATTTTTGTAACAATATATTGCCTGCCTTAAAGTTTTCATTTTTCATTAAATATAAAGCCTTTTTAAAATTTAATAAGTCAATTTGCTCTTGCGATTTGATAGTTTTTTCAATTGTCTCAAAGTAATTTAAAATTTGTTTCGTATCTGTTGTAAGGTTTTTTTCAATCATAGTATTTAAGGCTAAAATTGAGTAAAATTTGTTTTTACTTAAAATTATTTCTTCATATAATAGTCTAGAATTCTCTTTGTTTTCTGAACTTAAAGACAAAACTGCTGTTACGTATTTTTCTGCAATTATATTATCTTTTTTAATATTATTAATTTTTAAAATTGTTATGGCAATTAAAATTGCGATTACAATAAAGATTAATAAATTTACTTTTATTTTGTTTCGAGTGTACAAAACTAAAAGTTTATTTTTGGTATCTGGTTTATTGTCTGTATTTGGTTCCATTTAAAAAATTTTTTCTTGAAGGAAATTTACTTGATTTTACATCTCTAGTATATTTTTTTACAGCTTTTTCAATTATTCTATTTAAGTTTTCATATTTTCTTACAAATTTCGGGTAAAAACCACTAATGCCCAACATATCGTCTGTAACAAGGATTTGCCCATCACAATATGAAGATGACCCAATACCAATTGTTGGAATTTTTAAATTTTTTGTAATTAATTTTGATGCATTAGGTGATAAGCATTCTAAAACTAGAGCAAAAGCTCCTGCTCTTTCTATTGAAATTGCTTCTTTAAGAAGCTTTTTTGCTTTTTCCATAGTTTCACCTTCTATCTTAAATTTCTTTTTAAATTGAGGTGTATATCCTATGTGTCCCATTACAGGAATTTTTTTTTTAACTAAATTTTCTATTATTTTGTAATTTTTTCTATTACTCTCTAATTTAATTGCATCGCATTTAGTTTTGTTAATTATTAATTTTGCATTTTTTTCTGCAATTTTATAATTATTGTAAGAATTTTTCGGCATATCAACAACTAGTAAAGAATTTTTTATCCCTTGTTTTACACTCATAGTATGTTGAATAATATTATTTAATGTTATTGTATGGGTATTTTTGAGAGCATATAAAACATTTGCCATTGAATCGCCTACTAAAATAATATCGCAATATTTATCTAATATTCTAGAAAAACTTTTTGAGTAAGCTGTTAAACAGACCAATTTTTTTTTATTTTTTTTATTTAAAATTTTTTTAATTTTATTATTCATTATTCTAATTCTATTGTGCTTGGTGGTTTAGATGTAATGTCATAAACAACTCTATTAATTCCTTTTACATTATTAATAATTTTATTAGAAATTATGTCAAAAAATTTTTTAGGGAAATTAAAATAATCAGCTGTCATGCCATCCTCTGAAGTTACTGCTCTCAATAAACATACATTTTCATAAGTTCTAGAGTCACCCATGACTCCTACTGTTCTAATTGGTAAAAGTGCTGCATAAGCTTGCCATATTTTATCATAAAGGTTATTTTTAATTAGTTCATTAATGTAAATATAATCTGCTTTTTGTAGAATATTAACTTTTTCTTCAGTAATATTTCCAACAATTCTTATGCTTAAACCAGGACCTGGAAATGGATGCTTGTAATTAATTTCTTTAATTAATCCTAGTGATTTTCCTAAAATCCTTACTTCATCTTTAAAAAGTTCTTTTAGAGGTTCAATTAATTTTAAATTCATTTTTTTTGGTAAGCCTCCAACATTATGATGAGACTTAATTTTTGAAGTTTTGCTACCAGTTGAAGATCTGCTTTCAATAATATCAGGGTATAAAGTTCCCTGGGCCAAAAATTTAACATTTTTATATTTTTTAGCTTCTTTTTCAAAAATTTTAATAAATAAATTACCTATTATTTTTCTTTTTTTTTCAGGATTAGATATATTTTTTAATTTAGTAAAAAATATTTTTGAAGCATTAATTAATTTGATATTTAAATTATATTTATTTTTAAAAATTTTATATGTATATTTAAATTCATCTTTTCTCATGAGACCTGTGTCAACCATTATGCAGATAAGATTTCTTTTGATCGCTTTATTAATTAATAGAGCAACAACGCTGCTATCTACTCCTCCGGATAAAGCACAAATAACTTTTTCTTTTTTTACAATTTTTTTTATTTCATTAATTAATATATTTTTTTGAGATTTAACGCTCCATTTTTTTTTAACTTTACAGATATCGAATAAAAAATTTTTAAATATCTGTTTACCATTATCAGTATGTGTTACTTCAGGGTGAAATTGAACACCATAAATTTTATCTTTTGAGTTTTCTATAATTGTTAATTTTGAATTTTTTGTTGATGCGATTGTTTTGAAATTTTTAGGCATTTTAACCACTGCATCTTGATGACTCATCCAAACAGATTTTTTAGAATTGAAGAAATTTTTTGTCAGCAATGAATTTTTTTTTTTAAATATTGTTGCTCTCCCAAATTCTCTTTTTTTTTTTGAAGCTTTAATTTTACCACCAAATAGTTTAGCAATTAATTGCAAACCGTAACATATGCCTAGTATAGGTATTTTTTTTTTAAATATTTCTTTTGGGACTGTTTGAAATTTAGCTTTTGTTACAGTTGATGGTCCTCCAGAAAATATTATCCCTTTTATTTTTTGATGGTTAGTTATTTTTAAAAAATCAGCTTGTGGAATAACTTCTGAGAAAACTCCTAAATCTCTTATTCTCCTTGCTATCAATTTTGTTACCTGAGATCCAAAATCAACAATTACTATTTTTTCTTTATCATTATGAAATTGCATTTATTTCTTAGATAAATTTTCAATTTCATTTTTAAGCTTTTTACTTTCTTTGCAGAATTTTTTACACAAAGAGCTTAATTTAATATTCAATTCTTTACTTTTTTTGTAATCAGAAGAATCTAGTTTAAGTTTAGCTAGATTTAAAATTGCTTCTTCATTTTTTGGATTGAGCAAAATTACTGTGTTTAAGTATTGTTCCTCTAAATTCTTTTTATCTAAATTTTTGTAGATTTTTGATAAATATAAATATGATATTTCATTTTTTGGATTATATACAATATCTTGTTCAAATTTAAATTTTGCTTTTTTAAAATTTTTATTTTTATAAAGAGCTATACCTTCTTGAAAGTACGAGGATTTTGCAAAAAGTGGGTTTGCAAATAAAAAAGTAATCAATACTAATTTTAAAATACTTTTCATTATAATTTATAATTAATTGTTTTTTGAGTCATTTCAACACTGTGTACCATACTCTCATAAAATCCAGCCTTAGTAATTTTAATAAACTTTGCTTTTTTTTTTATTTCATTTAAATTATTTGCTCCGATATAACCCATAGATGACCTTAAACCTCCTTGTAATTGATATATAATTTTTGATACACTGCCTTTAAATTCAACCCTCCCTTCTACTCCTTCAGGTACAAATTTGGATTTATCTTTATAATTTTTCTGGAAATATCTACTGGCAGATCCTGAAGACATTGCTCCTATTGATCCCATGCCTCTATATTGTTTATATGTTTTTCCTTTGAATCTAAATTTTTTTCCAGGACTTTCATCTGTTCCTGCAAATATTGAACCCATCATTATTGCGTCTGCACCTGCAGCTAGTGCTTTTGCAATATCACCAGAAAACTTTATTCCACCATCTGAAATTATTTTTACATTTTTTTTATTCAACGTTTTCTTTACGTCAATAATTGCTGATATTTGTGGAACACCAATTCCTGCAACCATTCTTGTTGTGCAAATTGAACCAGGTCCAATTCCTACTTTGATAATATCAGCGCCCTCATTATAAAGTTTTTTACCAGCCTCTCCTGTCGCAATATTACCTACACAAATTGGAGTTTTATTACTTAATTTTTTTATTTTAGATAAAATTTTTAAAACTTTAGAACTATGTCCGTGAGCAGTATCTATAACAATTAAATCTACTCCATTATCAAGTAATGATCTTGTTCTATCTAAATCTTCAATACTGGTTCCAACAGCTGCACCTACTAACAGTTTTTGTCTTTTAACAATTTTAATTTCATTTGACTGTTTTTTAATTTTTAGATTTCTATGTATTACTCCGATACCACCAGCATTTGCCATTGCAGTTGCCATTTTAGATTCTGTAACGGTGTCCATGGCTGATGATAAAAAAGGAACTTTTAATTTAATTTTTTTGGTTAAATTTAGGCTTATATTAGTATTAACTGGAAGTATATTTGAGTATCTTGGAAGCATTAATACATCATCAAATGTTAATGCTTCTTTTATTGTTACCATATTAACTTATAATCAATTTTTTTGATTTATAAAGGTTTTAAATTAGCACAGTGTAAATAAGTTTCTTTAGACTCTTTTCTACTGGATTCAGGTTTGTAAAAATTTACATTTTTAAATATAGATTTAGCAAGGTTTTTTACTTCGATAAAATCTTCGCCCATAAATAGTTTTGAGACCAATACACCCTTAGGTTTAAGAACACTTTTTGAAAAATTTAATACATCTGAGCATAGCTGGTTTGTTCTTATTGAATCTAGAGATTTGTTTCCTGTTGTATCTGCTGCCATATCTGAAATTATGACATCTAAACTATTTGTAAAATATTTAAGAATTTTTTCTTTAGTTTTTTTATCAAAAATATCACTTTTGATAAATTCTACATTTTTAATCAATTCCATATCCTTAATATCAATTGATAATATTTTCCCGTTTGAGATAATACTGTTTGCTACTTGAGACCAACCTCCTGGAGATGAACCTAGATCCAACAAATTGCTATTTTTTTTAATGAATTTAAATTTTTGGTTTAATTCAATTAATTTAAATGAAGCTCTAGAGCGATAACCTAAAGTTTTTGATTTTTTAAAATATTGATCACGATGTTGTTTTATTTTCCAAGAATTACTTTTTTTAACTCTTTTTGATTTTTTCATTATAAAACATCTTCATGATCTTCATTTGATATTTTTTTAGTATTTTTTTTGATTTGACTATTATAAAGAACAATACTTACTGGTATAGATAAAATATAAAATACACTAAAGGCTAAAAGAGTTTCCAGCGTATAAAATAATAATGAAATAAAAATTATTCCAATAGTTAATAATAAAAAAACAGTGGCTTTTGGTGAAATTGATATTTTTTTTAGTGCTAAAGTAGGAACTTTGCTTACTAGCAATATAGATATAATTATCGTTAAATAAGGTGTAATGTTCTTTAGATCATAACCTAAGTCTATATTAGTCAATTCATATATTAAAGGAATTAAGATTAATAATCCACCGGCAGGAGAAGGAACACCTTCAAAAAAATTATTTTTCCATTCTTCGCTTTCTTCAATTTTAGTTAAATTAAATCTCGCCAATCTCAAAACACAACATACAGAGTAAATTAATGTAATTGCCCATCCTAGTTTACCGTATCTATTTAAATCCCAAAAATATAAAACAAATACTGGTGCTATACCAAAACTTACAAAATCTGTTAACGAATCTAACTCTTTTCCAAATTCAGATGTTCCTTTGATTAATCTAGCTATTCTTCCATCCAAGGCATCTAGAATAGCTGCTATTAAAATTAAAGTTACTGCTAAACTGTAATTGCCATCAATAGAAAATTTTATAGAACTAATTCCTAAACAAACACCTCCTAAAGTTAAAATATTAGGAAGTAAATATCTTGTTTTTTTTGATGATACTAATTTAAATTTTTTATTTTCTTCCATTATTCAGAAGCTACTAAACTTTCTCCTGCTACCACATTTTGACCAATTTTTGCTAAAATTTTTTTATTTTTAAAATAAATATCAACTCTACTGCCAAACCTTATCATTCCAATTCTATCGCCTTGATTTAATTCATCACCTTGTTCTACTTCGCAAACAATTCTTCTTGCAATTAGACCGGCGATTTGAACAATTACAATTTCTTCTCCGTTTTTTAATTTTATTTTAAAATAATTTCTCTCATTTTCTTCACTTGCTTTGTCTAAAGAAGCATTCAAAAATTTACCAGGTTTGTAATAAATTTCTTCTACTTTACCTGATGATGGAAGTCTATTTACATGACAGTTAAATACGTTCATAAATACACTTATCTTTGTGAAAGAAGTGTTTTCCAATCTTAGCTCTTCTGGACCTGATTTTTCTGATATGTCTGTTATTAAACCATCTGCAGGGCTAACTAAATAACTGTCATCACAAATTGAATATCTTTCTGGATCTCTAAAAAAGTAATAAACCCAAACAGTTATCAATATTAATACAAATCCTAGGAATTTAGAGAAAAGTAAAACTATAAATGTTGCTAAAATTGAGATGGCTAAGAATTTATAACCTTCTTTGTGTATCTTTGGAAATATTGTGTTAAACATAAATATAAATTTGATAATTTTTTTCTTAATATGTATTAAATTCTCTGTTAATCAATCTATATTTTATGGCAAAAATTAAAGTTAAAAACCCTATTGTTGAGTTAGATGGCGATGAAATGACTAGAATTATATGGTCTTTCATCAAAGACAAGCTTATAAAACCTTATCTTGACGTAGATCTGAAATATTATGATCTAGGTATGGAGAATAGAGATAAGACGGACGATCAAATTACTATAGATGCGGCAAATGCAATCAAACTATACGGTGTGGGTGTTAAGTGTGCCACGATTACTCCAGATGAAGCTAGGGTAGAAGAGTTTAAATTAAAAAAGATGTGGAGATCTCCAAATGGAACTATTCGTAATATATTAGGTGGAACAGTTTTTAGAGAACCT
>MDTG01426853.1_pt1 | contig 31144 bp, 33 predicted proteins | sample 811421 | NCBI WGS metagenome assembly MDTG01 (sample SAMN05326645, study PRJNA326480) | marine metagenome | isolation source: seawater | place: Pacific Ocean: South East | collected 2011
GGTGTGGAAGTGCGGTAACGCATGTAGCTGACCAGTACTAATAGCTCAATTGGCTTGATTTATGCACTGAAAAAAATTTTATTAAATAAAATTTATTGAGATAAAATAATTTACCTCTAATATTCCTCTTTCAATGATTAATAGCGATTTAAGATTAAAAATAGTTCACTTAATTACAAATGCAAAAGAAGGACATATACCTAGTTCATTCTCAGTTGTAGATATAATTAACTTTGTTTTTGAAAAACAATTAAATATCAATAAAAGAAATATTAATTCATCAAAAAGAGACTACTTTATATTAAGCAAAGGACATTCTGCTGCAGCATTATATGTAGTTCTAAATAAATTTAAAATATTAAAAGATAAACATTTATTAGGTTATGGAAAATCAAAAGGAATATTAGGAGGGCATCCAGAAACAACAAAAACTCCAGGAGTTGAAGCGAGTACAGGATCTCTAGGACATGGTTTCCCTTATGCAGTAGGTATTGCATTAGGACTTAAGTTAAGTAAAAAAAAAAATAAAGTGATTACATTAATTGGAGATGGAGAATGTCACGAAGGTACTATTTGGGAGGCTGCTAATATTGCAGTAAACCAAAATTTAAACAATCTTACAGTAATAGTTGATAGAAATGAATCAGCTATTCAATTAATGAAAATTGAAAATTTAGAAAAAAAATGGAAAGCATTTGGATGGGATGTAATAGTTGCTGATGGCCATTCAAAAAAGTCTTTAGTTAAAGCATTTAAAAAAATAAAATTTTCCTCAAAGCCAAAAATAATTATTGCAGATACAGTAAAAGGTAAGGGTGTAAGTTTTTTAGAAGGACACGGCGCCTGGCACCACAAAATTCCAAATAAAGAGGAGCTAAAGTTAATCGAAAAAGAATTAGGAAAATCTAATTTATGAAAATGCAAAACTTACGAAAAAAATTTGCTAAGGTCGCTTTAGATTTAGCAAAGAAAGATCCTAGAGTAGTTATTATTGTGGCTGATATTAGTCATGGTGTTTTTGCCGAATTTAGAAAAAAATTTCCAAATAGATATTTCAATATAGGAATATGTGAACCAGCTATAATTTCAATGGCAGCGGGATTGAGTAAAGTTGGATTTATCCCTTTTGTTCATACTATTGCGCCATTTTTAATTGAGAGATCTTATGAACAAATCAAACTAGATTTTGCTTATCAAAAACTAAATGTTAACTTGGTTTCAACAGGATCATCTTTTGACTACTCCCAATTAGGTTGTAGCCATCATTGTTATTCTGACGTTTCGCTAATTAAAAAATTTCGTGAATCTCAAATTTTCTTACCATCTAGTGAGTTAGAGTTGGAAGGCTTTATTAAAAGAAATTACTCAAAAAAAAAAATAAATTATTTTAGATTAACAGATAATCCCCACGGAATTAAATTAGGAAAAAAACAATTGAGTGAAAGTTGCATGTCTTTATCAAAGGGAGATAAGATTACTGTAGTTGCAGTTGCAAATAGTTTAAAAAACATCATGGAAGTTAAAGATCTAATTAAAAATAAAAATACACTTGATATTTTTTATATAAATTCTAACAAAAATATTGATTTTAATAAAATAAATAAAAGTGTTAGAAAAACTAAAAAATTATTAGTAGTCGAGGAACTATTTTATAAAGGTGGTATATACGAAGACATATTAATGAATATAGAATTAAAAAATGTACAAAAAAGTGAACATATAGCTATAAAAGATTTTGTGCATGGATATGGCTCTTATGAAGAAATGAAAAAAAAATCAAATTTAAATACTGATAGTATATTAAAAAAAATAAAGAAAATTTTAAAGTAGGCAAATGAATATATTTAAAGAAATTTCAAAAAATTATAATAAATTAAAACCAAACTCCCAAGAGTACGAAAATCTTGATCTTAAAATTAAAGAAATAGTTTCAAAATCTACTTTGAACCAAGAAGAAGGAAAGATAATTCTTGATAATTTTGGTGAAATTATATTTCCATATAAAAAACTAGGAAAAATAGATAGTTTGAATTTTTTTTGTTTGAATGAGTTTATAATGTTTACATATTATCTTGCAAATAAAAATAATTATAAGAATGTTGTGGATGTTGGAAGTTGCCTTGGTTTACATTCTATAATTTTAAATAAATGTGGATATAATGTTACAAGTTATGAACCTGATAAAGACAATCTTTTAATATTAAATAAATATCTTAGTTTAAATAAAATAACCAATAACAAAACTATAAATAAAGCAATTTTTGATAACTCAACAAACAGTATTTCATTTAATGTTATTCATGACAATCGAACTGGAAATCACGTTGTAGGATCAAAAAGTAACTTACATGGAAGTTACGAAACAATAGTAGTTGAAGTAGATCCTTTAAAAAAAATTATGAAAAATAATCAACTGGTAAAACTTGACATTGAAGGTGCAGAGGCTAAAGCAATAAAATCAACTTCACTAGATGATTGGAACACATGTGATATAATTACTGAAGTTCATGATAAAATAAATTCAAAAGAGATATATAATTTTTGTGAAAAGATAGGACTGAATATTTTTTCACAAAATAATAATTGGAATATTGTTAACGATATAGATATTATGCCAAAAAGCTACCATGATGGTGCTGTGTTTATATCAAAAAAAAAAAATATGGAGTGGAATATTGAGATTTAATTTTGAAAATAAAAATGTCCTTATAACTGGAAGTGGTAGAGGAATAGGTGAACAAATTGTTAATGACTTTAAAAAATCAGGAGCTAATGTAATATGTATATCTAAAACATCAAAGCATCTTAATAAGCTCAAAAGTAAAATTGGAGAAAAAAAGGATATTTTTTCTGTAATTAACCTAGAAAAAAAAAATTTTCTTACAAAAATAAAAAAAATTATAAAAAATAAAAATATTCAAATAGTTATAAATAATGTTGGGGGAACTCTCAATATAACCAATCCTTTAACTAGTTATAGTGAATATTTAAAAGTATTTAATATTAATTTAGGAGTAGCGGTTGAAATAAACAATTTAGTTCTACCAAATATGATTAAAAATAAGTATGGAAGAATAGTCCATATCTCATCAATTTCATCTTTAGAAAATCAAGGCCCCCCAAGCTATTGTGCAGCGAAAGCAGCACTTAATGCATATGTAAGATCAGTTGGAAGATATGTTTCAAAAAACAACGTTATAATGACCTCAATCTTACCGGGTGCAGTATTAACCAGGGGAGGATATTGGGATAAAAAAATGAAGACTGACAATTCATTTGTCCGAAAATATTTAAAAGAAAGAATGGCATCCCAAAGATTTGGTTCTTGTAAAGAGATTAGTAATTTTGCACTTTTTTTATCATCAAAAGAAGCATCTTTTTGTCCAGGAAGCTCTTTTTTAGTTGATGGCGGACAGGGCAGAGTTTTTAATGTTGAATAAAAAAAAAATAAGATTCCACAATAAATTTGATTGTAACCTGTGTAATAAAAAAAATCTTGTAACTTTATGGAAATTACCAAAATATCCACTAACCGAACAATTTGGAATTTTTGAAAAAAAATTTCCTTCATTTAACCAAGCGTTGCAAAATTGTAGTAACTGCGGACATGTTCAATTAAAAACAATTATTGACCAGAAAGTTTTATATAGTTCAAAATTTTATAACTATAAAAGCCAAATTAACGATAAAAGCAAAAATTTATCTAATTTATTTATTAAATTCTTTAAAGAAAATGTAAAAAAACAACCAAATCAAATTTTAGACGTTGGTGGAAATGATGGATATATTGTAAAAAATATTTTTCCAAAGTCTAAAAAAATCATTATTGACCCTATCGCAAAAAAAACTAAAAATAAAAAAATTGTCTATGTAAATAAATTTTTAAACGAGATAGATATACAAAAAAATTTCGGACTAATCGATTGTATAATTTGTAGGCATACGCTTGAACATATACCAAATCCAATAAAATTTATAAATCAATTGCTTCAACAAACAAATAAAAATTCAAAATATTTTTTTGAAGTTCCTTCTTATAAACATATGATTTTAAAAAAAAGATTTGATACAATTATCCACCAGCATATTAATTATTTTGATAGAAATTCAATAGAAAGGATCATGAGTGCAGTAAACTGTAATTTAGTTAAATTAAAATATTTAGATAATGGACCTTGCGGAGGTTCAATTTTATTTTATTTTCAAAGAAATAAGGCAAAATACAGGATAAATAAGAATAAAATTTATAAAAAAAGAAAATATTTTTTAAAAAAAAAATTTGAATATATAAAGGATTGTAAAAAAATTTATAACAAAGTTTCTAGAATAAGTAATTTATATGGCTATGGAGCTGGTTTAATGGCTGCAACTTATTTTTATTTTTTAAACATTCCAACTAAAAAAATATTATATATACTTGATGATGATGTTCATAAAAATAACAAATCTTATAAAAACATTAATATTAAAATAAAATTTCCAAGAAATTTAAAAAAATTTATCTCTAAAAATTTTATAATTACATCTTTAGAAAATTACAATGCTATTAGAAATAAAATATTAAAAACACTACCTAGTTTTAATATACTTAATTAAAAAACTTTTTAATTTATAAAGTGGAGACATTAATATCTTCAAGTTTTTTAGTCTCAAATAGAATTTATATTTGTTATTAGTAAAATTTTTATATTGCTGATTATTATTTGTGACATCCAAAAAATTACTACCAAGCAATGTAAAAATATTGCTTATATTGAATCTCTTTACTAACTCTGGGTGATCTTTAATAATATCATTAAGCATATTTTTTATTAGGTCTTTTTTTTTATCATCAGTAAAATTAGAGGCATGATACAGAGAATTTTCTCTTTGAAAAAAGTAAGCGATGGGTTCTGCTAAATAATAAATACCATATTTTAAAGCTGCTACATGTGCAAAATACCAATCACAATACATGCCGTGATTCTCTTTAAAAAAATTTAAATCATAATAAACATCTTTTCTATAAATTGTTGCATGACCCCAAATAGCAAATATTTTTGTATTTAGAATGCTTATAAAATTTTCAGGACTAATAAATTCAGATTTTTTGAAACCTGTGTAGGCATCATAATATCTATAATCATTATTTTCACTTTTAAAAAATATAGGCTTAGATGTGAAAACTTTAAAATTATTATTTTTTTTTAAAATTTCTAATAGATTATCTAAATAATTAACATTAACTATATCATCAGCGGATGATGTTAATATAAATTTAGCAGTGTTATATTTTGTTATTGCGTAATTCAACAAATTTACTACACCAACATTTTTTTCATGAATTATAAATTTTATGTTTTTATGAACATTTATAATACTATTTATATAATCTTGGCATTCTTTATTTGATCCATCATCAACAATTATAATTTCAATTTCATCATTCTCTATTTTAGATAAAGATTCAATTTTTTTTTTTAAAAAAAATAGATCATTATAATGAGGAACTATAATTGAAAGAATTTTCATGTTATTAAAAACTTAATTTTTTTTCTAAATTTCTAAAATCTAAATTGTTTACGTTTGAAAATTTTTTTGAAAACAATTTTTTTAATTGATCTTGAGATCTGATCCCAACAATTACCTTAAAAAAAAAATCAAACTTTAATAAGTATAATATTGACAGTCTTTCAATAGTCATATTTTCATATTTTTTGGAGAAATTATTAATGATTTTTATTTTTTTATAAAACTTAACATTTAAGTCTTTTTTTATATTTTTACTATTCTTATATCTAAAAGAGCGATAATTTTTATCAAGATATCTATTTGATAAAAGACCACGGTGAAGGGTGCTATACGAAATTAGTTTTATTTTTTTTTTGAGGCTTTTGAATTCACTAATGGCATTATTATATATTAAATTACATTTTACTTGATTTGTAAGTATTTTACATTTTTTATGTTTAGTTATTTGTTTTAGGTTATCTAGATTATAGTTTGACACTCCATAACTCAGAATTTTTCCTTTTTTAATTAAATTGTTCATACAAAATATTATTTCCTCCGCTGGAGTCGTTGGATCGTAATGATGAAGTTGCAGAAGATCTACGTAATCTGTTTTGAGTCGTATCAGAGACTCATCTAAATTTTTTATGATTTTTTTTGGATTATTTAAGTTATTTTTTTGCATATTAGACTTATGACCAATTTTTGACGCAATAAACCATTTGTCTCTGCACTTTCTAATTACATTAGAAATAATCTTTTCTGATTTTCCATTGCTATAAACGTTTGCAGTATCTATTGAGTTTATTCCATAATCTAAAGCTAATTCACAAATTTTTATCACCTCTTTATTTTTTGCAGCATAACTAAATAGGTTGCCACCTAACATAATTTTATTAAAGATATTTTTATTTTTTTTCATTTTTTATTTAGAAGATAAAATGGTTCTACCAAAGACGCACCACCATCTAAATAAAAAGTATTACCGGTAAGAATTGAGTTATTATTTTTTAAAAGGAATAGAATGGTTTCTTCCAAATCTCTAACTTGAATAACTTTACCAGAATTTTGATATAAATTTATTTTATTTAAATAAATTTTATTTTTTAAAGAAAAAATTTTCTTTTTATATCTTTTTTGAGCAATGAAACCTAATTTTAAATTATAAACTTTAATTTTTCTATTAACTCCATGATAGGCAAAAAACCTTCCCATTTGTTCTAATCCAGCTTTTGAAACATGGTAGGAACATGTCTCTTTTGTAATAAGATTAGATGCGATTGATGAAATATTCAAAATTATTAAAGTGTCTTTTTGTGATTTTTTTTTAATTATTTCTTGGGTGATAAAAAAATGAGAAGTTAAATTCACATTTATTTGATTGCACCAATCATTAATATTTTCATTTAAAAATTTTTTTTTTGAATTAAGGCGAGCATTATTTATTATGCAGTCAATTTTTTTATATTTTGATAAAATATCTCTAATAGTGTTTTCTAGTGAAGACAAGTCTGCCAAATCACATTGGAAATTAATTAAATTTTTTGTGTTTTTATTTTTATCTTTATCTATTGAAATAACCCTATAATTCTTTTTTGATAAAAAATATGATACTTCTTTTCCTATTCCAGAAGCGGCTCCAGTAATGAGTATGTTTTTAATTTTTTTCAATCTTCTCAATATATCTTGAAATTTTATTATAAGAAAGCAAAGATCTTAGTAAAAATTGTTTTTTTTTTGCAAAAATTAATTTGTTGTTTTTAATTTGCTTGTCAATCGAGTATTGATGGTGTTTAGGGTGCTTTATAATCAAGTAAGGAATATTGCTAAAATTTGCGAAATTGCAAAAGCCAGAAGCAGAACCAATGAACATTTTTGATATTTGACTTAATACTGGTTCAAAGAATATTTGTTTATTGTTAATTATACTAATTTTTTTTTCGGCAAATCATTAATAATTTTATTATCAGAAGATAAAATAAGAACGCTATAATTCTTATTAATAAAATAATTAATTACTTTTTTCCAAAAATTAATATGTTTTTTCTTACTCTCATACTTATTAATTTTGATGTGAATAGCTACACTTTTTTTTATATTGATAGATTTTTTTTTAAGAGTAAATTTAACTTTATTATAACAACTTTTTTTAAAATTTAACAAGGGGAATTTATTAGTTAAAATATGTAATTTATTTATAATATCAAAATCATAAACATTTTTTTTTTTAAATTTTTTTTGTACATTAATGGAATTATTACCAATTCTTTTATTGAACGATATTGAAATATTAGTATTTAAATACTTTAAAATTTTGAAATAATTTTTATAAACTTTGTTTTTTGAAATTATATTTAAATATACTCTTTTTAAATTATTTTTTTTAGAAAAAAAAATTATTTCCTGAATAAGTACTGTGGCAGCTCCGAAGTAAAACTTTATTGGGATTTTATAATAAAAATTATTTTGATTTTTATTTTTTCTCATAGATTGATTGATGACACAATTAATTATTTCGACTTTCTTAATATAAAATTTACTACCATATCGATTCCTTTCTCAATTTTTATATTTGCTTTCCATCTGAGTTTTTTAAGTTTACGTGAATCTAGGTGATATTTTAAATCTTTCCCCAATCTATCTTTAGAAATTTTTATGTATCTTTTATAGGGTGTTCCAACTTTTTTAGAGATTAATTTTACTAATTTTTTAATAGATATAATATCATCTCCTGAAATATGATAACATTCCCCTATAGCACCCTTTTTTAAGATTGTTAAAAGAGCATTATTAACATCATTTATATGAATAAAATTCCTTTTTGTTTTTCCACCACCGTCTAATGGTAAAACTTTTCTATTTAATAAAAAATTAATAGTTTTTGGTATAATTCTATATTCATCTTGATTTTCCCCATAAACGTTTGATGCTCTAGTTATAATATAAGGGAGTTTAAAATATTTATTCAGTATTTCTAACGTCTGGTCACCTGTAACCCTTGATACTGCATAAGGAGTAGATGGTAAAAAAATATTATTTTCAGAAATTTTTTTACTAGTATTTCCATAAACTTCTGGCGTTGAAAAGTGAATAACTTTTCTAATTTTTTTTACTTTCCTTAACTCAAAGTAAAAATAAGGTAAAGAAAACGAGTTGGTAAAATACCATTCGCTTGGATTTTTCCAACTTTCAGCAACTAGGCTTTTAGATATATAATTTATTATATAGGATATTTTTTTTTTATTTAATATTTTAATTGCTTTATCTACATCTTTTTTATTATTGATATTAAAACTATAAAATTTACTTTTTAATTTACTATTAATTTTGCTATGGTTTTTTGAAAAGCAAAATACCTCGTATCCTTTTTTGAGAAAAAAATTTGCAGCTTCAGAACCTGAAAATGAGTTGCTTCCAAATATTGCTATTTTAAGTTTCACTTTAATATATTATTAGCTTTCCATTATAAAACAAAGTACTGGATATATATCATTAGTATTTAATTTTCTACAATAAGACTAAAAATTTTAAATTAAAAAATATTTAAGTTACTTTTTTAAGTAATATAATTGCTTTTTTTAATAAATAACTATTGTTAAATTAACTATTTGGGATAGATAAATTAAACATTTTTATAAAAACTTTAAATTAAGAGGTAATTATAGTAAGTTTCAATTTTTTAACTTATCAACATTCAAAAATGGAAAACTATTTTAACTCAGCCCTTATTAAAAAAAAAAATAAAATTATTTTTGAAAAATTAAAATTTTCTAAATTACAAAAGGGTCAAGTATTGGTAAAAATAATTTATAGCAGTCTATGCCGCTCTCAACTAATGGAATTTTTAGGTAAAAGAAAAAATACCAAATATATGCCACATCTATTTGGTCATGAAGCAGTTGGAAAAGTTATAGATAAAAATAAGCTTGTTAAGAAAGTAAATTTAAATGATAAAGTAATATTATCTTGGATTAAATCTAGTGGATTACAATCAAAAAAACCACAATACAAATCTGTAAAAAATAAGTTCGTAAATTCAGGAATTTTAACAACATTCTCAGAATACGTCATATGTTCTGAAAATAATTTAATTAAAAAACCAAAAGACCTTCCAGATAAATTTGCAAGTTTGTTTGGATGTGCTTTTTTAACTGGTGGGGGAATGGCTTATTCATTTTTAAACTCCAGAAAAGATAAAAATATTATTATATATGGTTTAGGAGGAGTGGGTGTTGCAATCCTATTGTATCTTAAATCAATCAATAATATTAATGTAATAGTGATTGATAATGATAAAAAAAAAATAAAATTTTCAAAAAAATTAGGATTTAAAAATAGTTTTTTATCAAGTAATTTTAAAAATTTAGAAAAAAAAATTATTTCTATATATAAAGAAAAAGCTGATATATGTTTTGAGACCTGTGGGCAAACTTTTACAATTGAAGAATCAATTAATTTAATAAAAAATAATGGAAAAGTAGTTTTTTGTTCACATCCTGAGACAGGTAAAAAAATAAAAATTGATCCACATGAATTAATTAAAGGAAAAAAGATTTATGGTACATGGGGAGGAAATTTAAATCCAGATCTTTTTTTTAAAAAAGTTTATTTTAAAATTAAAAAAAATTTAAAGTATTTAGATATGTTAAATAACAAAGTTTATAACCTTAAAGAAATAAATAAAGCATTTAATGAATTTAAAAATGGTAAAGTATTTAGACCAATAATAAAGCTAAGTAAATAATGAAAAAAAATATTTTAAAACTTTTCAAAAAAATGCTTAGAATCAGAATGATTGAAGAACGCATATCTTCAAATTATAAGTTACAAATGATGAGATGTCCTGTACACCTTTCAATTGGTCAAGAGTCAATAGCAGTTGCAATATGTGAAAATTTAAAAGATCAAGATTTATTAGTTACAGCACATAGATCACATGCACATTATCTAGGCAAGGGTGGAAATTTAAAAAAAATGATTGCAGAATTACATGGAAAAGAAAATGGGGTAGCTGGTGGTTTAGGTGGGTCAATGCACTTACTAGATCTAAAAAAAAATATTATGGCAGCAGTACCTATTGTAGGTAGCACAATTGCCATAGGAGTTGGTTTAGCTTGGGCAAACAAACTTCAAGGAAAAAAAGATATAACTGTTATTTTTTTTGGAGATGGAGCAACAGAAGAAGGTATTTTTTTAGAAAGTTTAGATTTTGCATCACTCCATAATTTAAGAATATTATTTGTTTGCGAGGATAATAAATTTTCTGTGAATACTCCTATCAATCAGAGACAAAATCCTAAAAGAAATCTTTGCAAATTATCAGAAGGAATAGGAATTAAAAGTTACAAACTTAAAGATCATGATTTAATGAAGGTATTTTTAAAATCAAAAAAAATAATTAATTATATTAAAAACGTCTCCAGACCATCACTTTTAGATATAGATACATATAGATACCTAGAACATTGTGGACCAAATAGTGATGATTATTTAAATTATAGAAACCCTAAAGAAGTAAAAAAATGGAAAAAAAATTGTCAAATCGAAAAGTATCAGAATTTATTATTTAAACAAAAATCTACTAAACTAAATGATATTAAAAAAAGTATAAATAAAGAAATCGATAATGCATTTAAATATGCTTATGCAGGAAAAAAACCTAAAAAAATTATTTTAGAAAATTTGATAATTAAAAAATAAAAAAATATGAAAAAAATTATTTCTTATGGGAGATCAATATATGAAGCATTGGATTATTGTTTAAATAAAGAAAAAAAAATAATATTAATGGGATTAGGTGTCAATGATCCAAAGGGGGTTTTTAATACAACTACAAACTTATTCAAAAAATATAAAAATAAGGTTTTTGATATGCCTGTTGCAGAAAATGGTTTTACTGGAATTGGTTTAGGGTTAGCGATAATGAAATATAAAGTAGTGATTACTCATCAAAGAGTAGAATTTTCTTTGTTATCATTTGAACAAATTGTAAACCAAATTGCCAAGTGGTTTTTTATGTCTTCAGGCAAAGTTAATGTTCCAATAGTAATAAGATTAATTATAGGAAAAGGTTGGGGACAGGGACCACAACATTCCCAATCTCTTGAGAGTATATTTGCTCATATACCAGGATTAAAAGTAGTTGCTCCTTCTAATGCTTTTGATGCTAAAGGAATGATGATAAGTGCAATACAAGATCCAAACCCTGTAATTTTCTTTGAACATAGATGGTTACACGAGATAAAAGGTGTAATACCAAAAAAAATTTTTAAATCTAATTTAAATAAAGCAAACATAATTAAAAAAGGAAATGATATTACAATTGTTTCATATTCATATTCAGTAATTGAAATGATTAAAGCAAATAAATTTTTGGAAAAATTGAAAATAAAAGCTGAATTAATTGATCTAAGATCTTTAAAACCAATTGACATTAAGACAATTTTAAAATCTGTGAAAAAAACCAAAAAAATATTAGTAGTCGATAACGGCATGACCACATGTGGAATAAGTGCAGAAATTATCTCTTTAATAGCAGAAAATTTAGGAAAAAAAATTGTTTGTAAAAGAATCGGAGTTAAGAATTCTCCAATACCAAGCTCACGATTTGTAGCTGAGGGTTTTTATCCTGAACATGATATTATATTTAAAGAAGTATTAAAAATATTAAAAATTAAAAATAAATTAAAATTAAAAAAACTTTTTTCTGATGTTCCTGATAAACAGTTTAGAGGTCCTTTTTAAATGAAAAAAAAAATTTTAGTTTTGGGTGGTAGTGGTTATATTGGAAGTACTTTAGTAGAAAATTTATTAAAAAAAAAATTTAAAATAATCAATTATGATATCCAATGGTATGGTAAAAATTTATTAAAAAATAAAAACCTTAAAAATATTAAAGATGATTTAAAAAATATATCTAAATATAAATTAAAAAATATAGACACTGTTGTGCATTTAGCCAATATAGCAAATGATGTTTCATCAGAAATTGATCCTGAATTTTCTTGGAAAACAAATGTTTTATATTTAAGGCTTATTTTAGAAAATTGTAAAAAATTTGGGGTTAAAAAATTTATATATTTAAGTTCTGGAAGTGTTTACGGCGTTAAAAAAGAAAAAAAGGTAACAGAAAAATTAAGCCTCAAGCCTATTTCTACATACAATCAAACAAAAATGATAGCTGAAAATGTTTTAAATAGTTATAAAAAAAATTTTAAAATTTTTATAATAAGACCTGCTACAGTTTGTGGACCATCAAAAAGGATAAGGCTTGATATTTCTGTAAATCAATTAGTTTATCAAGCAGTTAAAAATAAAAAAATCACAATTCATGGCGGACAGCAAATAAGGCCGAATATTCATATAAGAGATTTGGTTAATGCTATTATTTTTTTCTTAGAAAAGAATGTTACTACAGGCACATATAACCTAGGTTTTGAAAATTTAAAAATTATTGATTTAGCTTTGAAAATACAAAAGAAAATTAAATGTCAAATCAAGATTGAAAAAATGTTTGATATTAGATCTTATAGACTTGACTCCTCAAAAATTATAAATATTGGTTTCAAAAAAAAATTTTCTGTTGAACATGCTATTGATGAATTATCCAAAATTTTTATTACAAAAAAATTTAAACATGAGGATAAAAATTATAATATTCTTAAATTAAAAAAAATTTTAGCTAAAAACAAGAATCCAAATAAAATTTGGTATAATAAATTCTTTAAAAAATGAAAAAATATTTAGTTACAGGAGGCTGTGGATTTATTGGAAGTCATTTAGTAGATGAATTATCTAAAAACAATAAAGTAATAGTTCTTGATAATTTATACACCGGCAATAAAAAAAATATAAATTTAAAAAATAAAAATATAGACTTTCATAAAATAGATCTATCAAAATATAACAAAAAACTTGAAAAACTTTTTAAAAATGTTGATACTGTTTTTCATTTAGCTGGAATTGCTGATATTGTGCCAAGCATAACAAACCCAGAACTGTATTTTAATGTAAATGTAAATGGTACATTAAATATTTTAAGATGTTCCAAAATTAATAGAGTAAATAAAATTGTATATGCTGCTTCTGCATCATGCTATGGAGTACCAAAAAAATTTCCTACAAATGAAAACGAAGAAATTAAACTAAACTACCCCTACGCATTGTCAAAGAAACTTGGAGAGGATCTTATTCTACATTGGGGAAAAGTTTATAATTTGAACGTTAGTTCACTGAGATTATTTAATGTCTATGGTTTAAGGTCCAGAACGTCAGGTGCTTATGGTGCAGCTTTTGGGGTCTTTCTTGCACAAAAATTAAACAACTTTCCATTAACAATTGTTGGAAATGGCAAACAAACAAGAGATTTCATTTTTGTTAAAGATGTTGTGAGTGCATTTATAAGTTCTTCAAAATTAAAAAAATCAGGATATATATTTAATGTAGGTAGTGGAGTTGAAACAAATATAAATTATATTGCTAGTAAAATATCTTCAAAAAAAATTTACATACCAAAAAGGCCAGGTGAACCAGATAGAAGTTTGGCTGATATTTCAAAAATAAAAAGAATTTTAAAATGGAAACCTGTAATATCTATTGATCAAGGTATAAATGTATTATTAAAAAATATTTTTTATTGGAAAGGATCTCCAGTTTGGACTCCGGTTAAAATTAAAAAAGCAACTAAAGTTTGGTTTCAATATTTAAAAAAATGAATTACTTATCAAAAAAAGAGTTAAAAACCACGCATATATTTTTAAATAAGGGATATATTATTAAGAGAGTTGAAAATGTAATTTCTCATAAATATATACAAAAAAAAATAAAAAATGAAATATCAAGGCTTCTTAAGTTAAAAAGAAAAATTAACTTAAACTATTTACACCTATATGTTTCAAAAGAAAAACTAAATGATTTAAGGGTCAATTTGATAAATTCTGTAAACAAAGATAAAAATTTCAAATTTCACTACTTTAATTTAGCTAAAAGTAATCTCTACACTTTAATAAATAATGAGCTAATGATGCAAAAAAACATAAATATAAGTATACAATTACCAAATGATGATAGTTCCTTATTGCCAATTCATTCTGATGTTTGGTCTGGAGATTCACCGTATGAATTTAATTTATGGGTCCCGATGGTAAATTGTTATAAAACAAAATCTATGTATATTTTAAATCCAAAAGATAACCAAAAATTTAATAAAACTATAATTAAAAACAAAAAATTATTAAGTAGCGCCTCAGTCTACAATAAGCTAAAAAAAAAATTAAAATGGCTAAAGGTAAATACTGGAGAGTTTATGATTTTTGATCAAACATTGCCACACGGAAATGTAGTAAATTTGGAGAAACACACTAGAGTATCTTTGAATTGCAGATTTAAATCTATTTTTTCACCATATGGAGACAAGAAAATTGGTGAATTTTTTATCCCAATCACACCAAGAGCCTCAACAAAAATTGGTTCAAAATATAAGTTTCCTTTTTAATATGAAAAAGTTGAAAGGATATATTTTTAGTAGACCTTTTTTAGGTGAAAGAGTCCCTCAACATATTCAAAATATAATTTTGAGAAATTATTGCAAAAGCAAAAATATTAACTTTTTGTTAAGTTCTACAGAATATACTTCGGAGGGCAGTTCTTTAATTCTTTTTGAAGTTTTAAAAAATATAAAAAAATACGATGGAATATTATTTTATAGTTTGCTTCAATTACCTCTGGATCAAAAAAAAAGACAAATATTTTATAAAAATATATTAAAAAATAAAAAAGAATTACATTTTGCATGTGAAAATATAAAAGTTAAAACAAAAAATGAGATTAAGAATTTAGACTTGATATTCAAAATAAATTTAGAAAAGAATAATCCTTATAAACAAATATACAAAAAAGGAGTAGAAAAGTTTTACGTAAATTATAGACATAAAAAATCTAAAAGAAATTTTATAGAGAGACTAACAAATAATAAAGTAAAATGTATGAAGGTAGCAAAAAAATACGATTATAATTACTGGGATGGTGATAGGAAATTTGGATATGGAGGATACAAATATATAGAGGGCTATCATCACTTTTTAGCAAAAAATTTAGTAAAAGATTATAACTTAAATCAGAATTCTAAAATTTTAGACATCGGATGTGGAAAAGGTTTTTTAATGTATGAATTGAAGAAAATTACCAAGAGTAAATTTATTTATGGAATAGATATTTCAAAATATGGAATAAAGAATTCAAAGAAAGAAATTAAAAAAAATATTACTCACTTTGACGCCAGAAAAAAACTAAATTATGATGATAATTATTTTGATCTAGCTATAACTATTAATACTTTTCATAATTTCAAATTACCAGAGATTAATTTGGCATTAAAAGAAATTGAAAGAATTGCTATAAATAAATATTTATGTGTAGAGTCTTATAGAAATGAAGCGGAACAGTTTGGAGCTCAAAGCTGGGCATTAACTGCAGAAACTATAATAGATAAAAAATCTTGGAAATGGTTATTTGAAAACTCAGGATATAAAGGTGATTATGAGTTTATTTATTTTAAATAAAAAAAAGAAAAATTGTTATATTTGTAACCACACAAATAAAATTAAATTCTTTTCAATACAAAATCTACCTGTTTCAACTATTAATAATTATTTTTATAAAAAAAATAAAAAATATTATGTTTCAAATTTTAATACAGACTTTTGTCCAAATTGTAAAAATATTCAAATTTCAAAACCAATTAAGTTTGATTACCTATATTCAAACTTTAAAAATAAACAGAAAGGTACAAACTTATTATATATTGCAATTAGAGATAAATTAAAAACAACAAAAAAACCTTTCGTTGTAAATATTGGAAAAAACTATGAGAAATTAGATTCAAAAATTCTTAAAAAAATAAATTACATAAAATTTGATCCTACAAATAAAAAGAAATCAATTTACGAAAAAAAATTATCCTCTGATTTTAAAAATATTAAAAATTTCAATAAAAAAGTTGACTTAATTGTTTTTGACCATTTTATATCAAACATACCTAATATAGATAATCTATTAAAAATTTTAAATAACATTTTAAAAGATGATGGAGAAATAGTAATTTCAACACATTATGGAATTTCAAATCTTACAAATGTAGATTTGAACCGTTTTTATTTTGAACATATAAATTATTTTTCATTAAAAAGTTTATTAATTTTATTTAAAAAATTTGATTTATATTTAAAAAATTTTGTTTTAATTGAAAACAGCAATTTTATAAAATTAAAATTTAAAAAAAGTCAGCAATTTCTAGGAAAAGATGTTAGAGAAGTTCTAGAAAAAGAAAATGATATCGGTCCCAAAAACCTATTCGATTTTAAAAAAACATATAAATCAAATAAATTTGTCTTAAGAAAATTATTTAAAAATAAAAAAGAAAGAATATATGGATATGGAGCTTCAATTGGATCGATTACTCAAATTATTGCTTATAACCTTCAAGGAAAAATCGAAAACATAATTGATGACAAACCTTTAGATAATACTATTGTAATTGGTAAGAATAAAATTCAGATTATAAAATTAAAAAATATTAAATTTAAAAATAATAAAAAGATAATATTAAATTTTATTCCAAGACATCAATTACAAATTAAAAAAAAATTAAAAAAGTATTTAGTTAAGGGTGATACATACGTAAATATGATTAATAAAATAAATATTAAAGAAATTTAGATAAGAATTTTTTAAATAAAAATAAATATAGTTTATTTAAAGTAACAAATTTTACTACCTCAAAAAAGTATTTCATTTTTACAAAAAACTTATTATTTAAATATATCTCCCCATTTTTGCTGAAAGTATAAATAAACGATCTCGATGACTTATATCGCCAATTTGAAATAAAATTTTTGTAATTTGAAAAATTAGTTATTTTCTTTCTTTCTTTAAGAAATTTTTTAAATTTTTCATCTAAATTATTTTTAAAAATATTATCAACGCAATATCGTGTTTTAAAAATACATTGTATTTCTCCAATATAATCACAATCAGAACAAGGGGTATTATACATCCAATAACTTTCATTTTTCCTTAGTTTATAAGGATATGGGAACCATTTATGGCCACCTCCAGATGATAATAAAATTAAACTTTTAATTTTTTTCCAAACAGCATAATGACTTAGTCCAGTTTCAAAACCAATATAAATATTTGATTTATTAATTATTTTCATAGACTGCTTAAAATCAGTTTTAAAAAAAAGATTTACTATTCTTTTATTATTTCTATATTTTCTTAAAATATTATTTATTTTATTTTTTAAATTTTTTTCAAATGTGACTCCAATAATAACGATTTTATCACTTGAATTATTAAGCAACATTTCCAACAATAATTTAAAATTTGATGCAATGGAAAATTGCTTTTCACCACTTAGGTTAAGAACTATTTGCTTACTTTCTTTTATTTCGTTATTAACTTCAAAAATATTTGTTAGAGGTTTCAAATTTAAACCGCTTTTTTTTATAAAATCAGAGTAATAGTCATACTCATTAATGACTTTTTTATTTATTTTTAAACTTGTCAAGTCACAAGCGATTTGGCTTATTTTATTTAATAAATCTTTATTTTTTGGATAATTCTCATTACAAATATATATTTTTTTTGCTCTTACAATTTCAATTATTTTTAAATTTTCTTCATTAAGATTCCTTCTCATTACCAAACATTTATCATAGTAAATAGATTTTATTCTGCTCAAAACATCTTTATCTTTATCAGAAATTTTTTTTCTAGAGTTAAATTTGTTACCTAAATTTTTTAAAAAAAAAATATTTCTAAAGTTTTTTAAATAAGGTTGTAGACATAAATTTTGATGTGATAAAACTATATCTAGCTGCAATTTATTTTTTTTTGATAAAATTCCATTTAAAATAGGTAAAGATAGTATTAAATCGCCAAATCCATCATTTTTAATAATTAAAACTTTCATTTAGAATAAACATAATATAATAAAACTTGATTATGAACATAATTATTATTGGTGGTGGATTTGCCGGGTGTGCATCAGCTGAAATGCTTTCAAAACTTAAAGGAGTTAATATTAGTATAATTGAGAAATCAAATTTTCTTGGAGCAGGTGTAAGAACTTTCTTTTATGGTGGTCATCCATATACTTATGGTCCAAGACATTTTTTAACGAAAAATAAGGAAACTTATATTTATCTTAAAAAATTTTTAAAACTTCGAAATTGTAATTATCATCAATTTAAAAGTTATGTAGAAGAAGATGATCAATTCTATAATTATCCACTGAATCAAAGTGATATTATGAATATGCCTGATTTTAAAAAAATAAAAAAAGAATTAAAAAATAAAAAAAAAATTTCTAATTTTAATAACCTAGAGGAATTTTGGATAAATTCAATCGGCAAAACTTTATTTAATAAGGTAATTGATCGATATAATAAGAAAATGTGGTTAGTAGATACTTGTAAAAAAATAGATACTTTCAAATGGTCTCCTAAAGGAGCTACAATCAAAAAAGGATCAAAAGCTGTTTATGATGATAGAATAAGTGTTTATCCAAGAAATGAAGATGGTTATAATTATTATTTCGATTTAATAGATAGATCGAAAAAAATTAAAAAATATTATAATTCTACTATTACAGAATTTGATTTTAAAAATAAAAAAGTAAGAATAAATAATAAAAAAACACTTAAATATGACTATGTAATAAATACAATTTCTCCAGATGGAATGTTTAAAAAAAAATATGGAGAACTCGGCTTTATTGGTAGAGATTTGCATTTAATTGTTTTTCCAACTCAAAATGTTTTTCCAAAAAATGTATTTTTTTTATATTATCCAAATTCAGAAAAATTCACCAGATTGGTAGAATATAAAAAATTTACACTACATAAATCAAAGACATCTTTAATTGGAATGGAAATACCCTCAAAAAATGGAAAATTTTATCCTCTTCCTTTCAAAAGTGAACAAAAAAAAGCAAAAAAATATTTTGATTTAATGCCTAAAAATTTTTATTCTATAGGAAGAGCGGGAACTTATAGATATGAAGTTGATATAGATGATTGTATACTTCAATCTATGATGGTATTTGATGAAATTAATCAAGGAAAATATTCAGGACCTGTTGTTGGAGATGAATTCAAGTAAAGCACTATTTTTTGGAGGGACTAGCGAGATTGCTTTAGAAATATCAAAAAAATTAAAAAAATATTATGATATCACATCATTTTCCAGGTCAATTTCTGCAAATAAAAATTATACAAAAGAAATTAAAATTGATTTCAATAAAAAAATATTTCCAAAAAAAAAAATAAATAAAAATTTAAAATCAAAGTTTTCATTAGTAGTTTTTTTTCAAGCTTATCAGCCAAAATATAATAAAAATTTTTATGATTTAAAATATAACTTTATTAATGAAGTCATCAACGTTAATGCAATTTTTTCAATTAAAATAATTACTTATTTAATTAAAAAAAAATTTTTAAAAAAAAATTGTAAAATAGTTTTTTTTTCAAGTAGATCAGGAAGTATTTTTGAAAGGGGTAAGTTTAATTACCATAAACCGGGTGGAAATAATTTATATAGAGCAAGCAAAGCTATTTTAAATTCATTTGTTAAGAATATTTCTTATGAGTATAATTCATTAGATCATATTTTTATAGCATATGATCCAGGATGGGCTAAAACAAAAAGTTCTGGTGGAATGAGAAAGGGTTTGTCAAAAAAAATTGTTTCTAAGAAATTTTTACAAAATATTTTGAAGTTTAAAAAAAAACATTCTGGAAAATTTATTGATCTAAACTTTAAAATTATTCCCTGGTAAAATGTCTTTTGATATTATTAAAAAATTAATTACTTTTAGGGGTTTATTTTTTTTTATAGAAACTGAAAATATATATATACACAAAATTATACAGTTACTTAACGAAAAGAAAATTGACTACAAAGTTATAATTAAATCAAAAAAGAAGAAATTTGATAGTAAAAGAAAAAACTTTTTTTATTTAAATAAAATTGAATTTTTTCTTTTATTTCTTCTAAATAGAGATTCAAAAAAAATATTATTTGTATCTCAACCAATTTACGCAATTTATTATTTATTTTTAAATAAGTTTACGTTAATTGCAAATGACTGTCATTATGGTTTACCAAATGCAACTTTTGTAAAATTATTTTTAGAGAAATTTGTAATTAGAAACCTTTCATCAATTATTCATAGAGATTTAAGATTATGGAAAATTTATAAAAAATATTTAATATCAAAAAAAAATTTACTTATTCCTGATTATTTAAATAGCACAGACCAAACAATTGAAAAAACAAACAAAGTTCAGACGTCGCAAAATATTTATGCAGCTGTTTTAGGTTGGATTGATGAAAATGAAGTAAAGGTCACGGAAACTGTTATAAAACTATTAAAACTAGGTGTAAGAGTTCATTTTTATATTCCAGATATCTGTTTCAAAGAGATAAAAAATTTTTCTACATATATAAAAAAATATTATGGAGATCAAATTGAATTTAAAAAATTTGAAACTCACTCTAAAATGATTTCAGAAATTTCAAAATTTCATATTGGAATTTGTCCACATTCAAAAAAAAATTCAAAAATAAATTCATTGTATAGAGAGAACTGTTCATCAAGTAGAATAATAGATTATATAGATGCAGAACTTACAGTTTTAGTTTCAAAAAAAGCATTTTTCCAAAGATTTATCCTAAATGCTCACAATGCTAATTTTTTTAATATTTTTGACTTAGATGAAATTCAAAGCAAAGAAGAGTTAATTGCAGTTCTTAAAGCTAATAAAAGAGAAATTTTTGTAAAGAAGAAAATATTTAAAAAAAATTATTTATCTTCAAGTTTTGAAAAGTTTATGAATTAATTATTTTATTATAAATATCTAAACCCTTATTGATATCGCCATAAAATATTTGTTCGCCTTTATCAAGAACTAAAATTTTATTACAAAATTTTTCTATTACCCTTCTATTATGTGAGCAAACAATTATTATACATTCTGTTTTTTTGTTAATGTATTCAAATCCTTTATTCTGAAATTTTTCGTCTCCAGTAGTAAAAAATTCGTCTATAAAATAAATTTTTTTTCCATCTAAAATAAAACATACAGCGAAAACCATTTTAAATTTCATACCTTGTGAGAGTGTAGCAACTGGAAGGTTTCTGTAATCTTTTAACTCAGCAAAAGTCAAAATTTCTTCCATTTGAGACTTTATCTTTTCTTTTTTAAAACCTAATAAAAGTCCAATAAAAATTATATTGTTATGTATTGTATCATCAGGTTCGCAAACAGCATAAGGCTGAATTATTGGTATAGAAATATTATGATCAATTTTAACGTGACCAGAAGATGGCTCGTATATACCAGCTAGAGTTGATAGTAGAGTACTTTTTCCTGATCCATTCAAACCTATTAAACCAACTCGATCATTTGATTGTAATTTAATATTAATGTTATTAAGTGCCAGAATATTTTTTTTACTATTAAGGTTATCTTTTGATTTTTTTTTTTTAAATAAATTTTTAAACAAACTTACAATTCTTGCTCTAAATAAATAATGATCTAGTGATCTAAGAGGGTAAATTAAAGAAAGATTTTTTACTTCTAATTCCATTAGGTTACCCAAAATATGATTTTATTTTTAATTTTTGCATATAGAAAAAAAGTTACTATCATTAAAATTAATGTAGATATAGTTACTACTATAATAGAAAGTTTATTTACTTCTCCGTACAACAGTGCAGATCTAAAAAATTCAACATAATGATAAAAAATATTTGTATCTACTAAAAAGAACCTTCCTTTCTCTGATATTTGTTGTGGATCCCAAATAACCGGCGTCATAAAAAAGAGTAATTGCATTATTACTACAACTGAATATTGAAGATCTCTAAATTTTAAACAAAGTGTACCTACAATAAAAGATACACAAGTAGCAGATATAAAAAATAGGAACAAGTATATAAGCATCAACAAAATTCCATTTAGACTTATAGTGTCGTTATAAATAGTTATTATTATAACAATTGGCAAATTCAAAAATAAAATAAGTAAGTTTTTTAAAGAGTTACCCAAACAAAAACTTATTGGGTTACATCTCATATTTTTTAAAGCATTTGAATATAGTTCAGAAAATAAAAATGTACTTTCTGTTATAGTAGTTGCCATAATTTTCCATATTGCGTAACCTGTGTATAGAAAACCGAAATATTCAAAAAATGCCCTTCCCCAGAGTCTTGACCAAATTAAAGTGATAAAAATAAGAAAAACCATTGTACCTATTATTTCCCAAATAGGTCCTAAAGCTGTTCTAATAAATCTTACTCTAAGTTTGCTTATGGCTATATTAAACCATAAATCAAAATTTCTTATTGTACTTAATACCTCTTTATAGATTTTAATCAATTTTACTAAATAATTTTGAATTTAATTTTTAATGATTTATATATTGATACTCATTCAAATCAAGAAATAATGAATAAAAAAAAACTAATAAACGTTGACTCTTCATTTAAGAACTATTTAGGACATTATTTTTTTTGTAATTATTTTCTCTACAATGTTTTAAAAAATAAATTACTGTATATACTCTAATAAAAAGTTAAATTATGATCATTTCAAAAACACCTTTAAGAATAAGTCTGTTTGGAGGTGGTACTGACTTTCCAGAATACTTTAATAACAAAAAATCATTAATAATTGGATCAACAATTAATAAATTTATTTATATAACTTTTAACAAAACTTTAGGGTTTGATAAAAAAAATATAAAAATTTTTTATAAAAATAACGAATTTGTAAATAATGTAGATAAAATCAAACATAAAGTAGTTAGAAATCTCTTAATAAAAGAGAAGATAACAAAAGATCTAGATATACACATTGTTGCTGATTTACCAAGCTATAGTGGCTTAGGAACATCATCTGCTTTTACTGTAGGTTTAATAAATTTGTTAAAAGCATCACAAAATAAAAATATCTCAAAATTAAGTTTAGCCACCAAAAGTATAAATTTTGAAAGAAATATATTAAAAGAGAATGTGGGATACCAAGATCAAATCCATGCAGCTTATGGTGGATTTAATAAAATTATAATTAAAAATAAAAATTTTAAAGTTGAGTCATTAAATTTAATTAATAAGAAATTAGAAAAAAATCTTTTATTAGTATTTACTGGAATTACGAGAAAAGCTGAAAATATTGAAAAGAAAAAAATTAAGCGTATAAAACTGAATTATAAATATTTAGATGAAATAAATGTTATATCTGAAGAAGCTTTAAGAGTTTTAAAAAAAGAAGATAGCTTAGACGAGATTGGTTTTTTATTAAATGAAACTTGGCAATTAAAAAAAAAATTACAAAAAAGTGTTTCTAATAAAATAATTGATGAAATATACGCAAACGGTATAAACGCTGGATCATCTGGGGGTAAACTTTTAGGGGCCGGTGCCGGTGGATTTATATTGTTTTATGTTGAAAACAAATATAGAAAAAAATTTTTGAAAAAAATGAAAAAATATAAAATTGTAAATTTTAAATTTTGCAGTGAGGGAAGTAAAATATTAAATATATAAAACATGAATGTATTAGTAACTGGTGGAGCTGGATATATTGGAACTGTACTTGTACCAATGTTGTTAGAAAAAAAAATAAAAGTCACATTATTAGATAATTTTTTATTCCAGCAAAAATTTGAAATTGAAGATAAAAATCTAAAATTAATTAGAGGAGATGTTAAAAATTATAGTTTTGTTAATAAAATTTTAAGTGAAAATTTTGATTTTATAATTCCATTGGCAGGATTAGTAGGCGCTCCTTTGTGTGAAATTAAACCTGAGGAAGCGAAAGAAGTTAATGAAAATGCAATAGATTTTTTATGTCAAAACGCTAACAAAGATACAAAAATAATTGTGCCAACAACAAACTCTGGATATGGTATAGGAAAAAAAAATATTTATTGCACAGAAAAATCACCTTTAAATCCAATATCTGTTTATGGAATAACAAAAGTTAATGCTGAAAAAATAATTTTATCAAGAGGTAATGCGATATCTCTCAGATTAGCGACAGTTTTTGGCACTTCACCACGTATGAGATTAGATTTACTAGTTAATCATTTTGTTTATAGAGCACTTAAATATAAAAAAATTGAAATATTCGAAGGAGATTTTAAAAGAAACTATGTATCAGTATATGATGTTGCAAGAGCTTTCATTTATAGTATAGACAATTTTGAACGTCTTAAAGATAATATTTTTAATTTTGGATTAGAAAATGTAAATTTAACCAAAATTGAACTTGCAAAAAAAATTAAAGATCAAATTCCAGATTTTGAATATATATTAAATAATAATAAACAGGACCCAGATAAAAGAGATTATATTGTATCAAATGAAAAAATTTTGAATACTGGCTTTAAATTTAAAAATACTATTGAAGCTGGAATTAGACAATTAATTGAAAAAAATGTACAAGATTTAGACTATTCAAAATGTAGCAATATTTAATTGAATGAGACAAAAAATATTTAATATAGACATTGTATTAAAAAAAATAAAAATACAAAAAAAAAATCAATTAAAAATTGGATTGTGTCATGGAGTATTTGATTTATTACACCTTGGACACATTAAGCATTTTAAAGAAGCAAAAAAATATTGTGATATCTTGATAGTATCGATAACCTCAGACCAGTTTGTAAACAAAGGACCAAATAGACCAGCTTTTAATCAATTTCAAAGAATGGAGGCTTTAGAGGCGCTTGAAGAAATTGATTTTGTTATACTTTCCAAGGAAATTTCTTCAAAAAATATAATAAATAAAATAAAACCCAACATTTATTTCAAAGGACCTGATTACAAAAATAACTCCAAAGATTTAACTAAAAAAATTTTTTTTGAAAAAAAGGCAGTTGAAAAAAATGGAGGAAAAATATTTTATACCAAAGATGTTAAATTTAGTTCATCTTCTTTGATAAAAGATTATATGGGCATTTTTAATGAAAAGCAAAAAAATGAAATAAAAATTATTAAAAAAAATTATGATTTAAATAAAATTAAAAAAATTTTGGATAATATTAATGGAATAAACCCATTAATAATTGGTGAAACAATCATAGACCAATACCATTTTACCCAAACTCTTGGAAAATCAGGAAAAGAACCTGTTTTAGTATTAAAAGAGTTGTATATTGAAAGATATTTAGGTGGTGCCCTAGCTGTTTGCAGACATTTAAGTTCATTTATAAAAAAAATGAACTTTCTATCATATTTAGGAGAAAAAAAAGAATTTTTGTCATTTATTAAAAAAGGTATTCCAAAAAATATAATTGCTAATTTTGTTTTTAAAAAAAATTCACCAACTATTCTAAAAAAAAGATTTGTGGATAAATTGACCAATGCAAAAATACTAGGTGCCTATCAACTAAATGATGAATTTCTTTATAAAGAAAATTTAAACAGTCTTTATAAAAATTTTGGTAGATTAAGTAAAAATGCAGATCTATTTATTATTTCTGATTATGGACATGGACTTATAAATAAGGAATTTATTAAAAAAATAAAAAAAATAAAAAAGTTTATTGCTGTAAATGTTCAGGTCAATTCTTCCAATATTGGTTATCATTCTCTAAAAAACTTTAATGGTGTCGACTGTGTTATAATTAATGAAAATGAACTTAGATATGAAATGAGATCTAAACAAGAAAAAATTGAGATATTAATGAAGAAATTAATTAATGATATGAAATTAAGACATTTAGTTGTGACGAGAGGCTCATCCGGGGTAATAATGGCCACAAAAAATAAAAAATTTTTTTATTGTGAAGCTTATGCTGGTAAAATAGTGGATAAAGTAGGCACAGGGGATGCAATGATTGCAATTTTATCTTTGCTTTTATTTTCTGGGGTAGATAACAAATTAAGTTTATTTCTTTCATCATTGTGTGCGAGTCAAAAAATAAGTGTGATAGGAAACAAAGAATTTATAAAAAAAGATATTCTTCTAAAAGAAATTGAGCATTTAATTGATTGATTATATGCCAATTAAAAACTTATCTCACATTTCTTTAAGTAGCAAATCACTGTTTAAAGTAAAAAAATTTTACGTTGATATTCTTAGGTGTAAAATAATTCACAAATTTATTAATCCAAAAAATGGCGAGTTATATGGATATTTTTTGTCATCTAACAATAATACCTTTCTTGAATTCTTTAAAATAAATAAAAATATTAAAAAAAAAAGAGGAAATACTTTTCGGCACTTATGTTTTGAAGTAACAAATATTTTTAAATTAAGAAAAAAATTAATTAAAAATTCACCCTCTATAATTAAAAGAGGTAAAACAGATAATATTTTACAATTTTTTGTTAAAGATTATGAAAATAATATCGTAGAATTCCATCAAAGAGATAAAAAATCAAATTTTTGACAATGATCAAAGAATATAAAAGAAAAAGCTGCAGATTGTGTAAATCTAAAAATATAAAAGATGTTTATAAATTTAAAAAAACACCCATAGGTGATGATTACAGAATAAATAAAACTTCCACAAATAATTTTGAATTAAAATTAAAACATTGTAAAAATTGTGATTTTGTACAATTGTCAAACATAATTAATCCAGATAAAGTTTATGGGGAATATCTTTATATAACAGAAACTTCATTTGGTCTAATTAATCATTTTAATAACTTAGTTGATTATCTTTTAAAAAAAAAAATCCTCACTTCATTATCTCAGGTGCTAGAGATAGGAAGCAACGATGGATCTCTTCAAAAAATTTTAAAAAAAAAATGTTATTTTGTTCTAGGTGTAGATCCTGCAACTCATTTAACTATAGATAAAAATTTGATAACGATGAAAGGGATGTATGACAACAAACTGTCAAATAAAATTACAAAAAAATTTTATAAATTTGATGTTATTATTGCAAACAATGTTATAGCTAACATTGATGATTTGGATACAGTTTTTAAAGGTATTTCAAATAATTTAGTTGATAACGGATATTTTGTAATGGAAACTTTTTCACTCAGTAAATTACTCAAACATAATCTAATAGATAATATTTACCACGAACACTTGTCTTATTTCACTTTTAAAACTATTAATAGATTTGCAAAAAAATATAAAATTAACTTAGTTGATGGATCAATCGAAAAGGTCAAAGGAGGCTCCTTGAGGTTAATTTTTAAAAAACAAAATAAATATAAAAAAAATCACTTAGTTGAAAAAATTATAAAAAAAGAAGAACAAAAATTAAATATAAAAGAAAGGTTTAAAGAATTGAGAATAATAAATAATAACAATATGTATAAAATTCATAATTATTTAGAAAAAAATAAAATAAAAAAAATTGTTGGTTTTGGAGCTTCAGTTGGAACAACAACTTTAGTATATGATTTTGAATTAACAAAAAAAATTTCATACATATTTGATAATGAAAAAAAAAGGAATAATATGTATTTGCCTAATACAGATATAAAAGTTAAGTTACCAAAAAAATTAAAAAAAAATCAAACAGTATTAATTTTTGCATGGAGGTATTTTAAAACTATTCTTAGGAGGAATAAAAGAATTTTTCCAAAAGGTACGGTATTTATTTTACCTTTGCCAAAATTTAAAATAGTCAAAATATGAAAAAAATTTCTTTAGTAGTTGGTGGAACAAAAGGAATTGGAAAAGTAATTGTTAAAAAATTAAAAAAAAGAGGCGACAAAATTTATACACTTTCAAGATCTAAAGAAAAAAAAAATAATCATTTTTCTTTAGACCTACTGGACGATCTTTCAGAATTAAATAAAATAAAAAAAAAATTTCATAAAAAAAAAATAGATAACCTAATATTTTCGCAGAGATATAGAGGTGATTTGGAACAAATGGACTATAGCATAATGTTAAAAAGCACTGATAAAATAATTAATACTTTAAAAAATAATATAAGTAAAAAGGGCTCAATTACTGTTTTAAGTTCAATTGCAACAACGACTGTAGTTGATGATCAAAATGCAGAATATCATTATACAAGAGGAGCTGTTGAAAGTTTAGTAAGATATTATGCAGTAAAACTTGGTTCAAAAGGTATAAGAGTAAACTGCATTCAGGCAACAGTAATATTTAAACCAGAAAATAAAAAATTTTTTTCAAAAAAAAATAATTTAACCAGAAGAATTATTGAACACATAACTCCATTGAATAGAATGGGAACAGCTGAAGATATGGCGAATCTAGCAAATTATTTATCCTCAGACGATGCAAGCTATATAACTGGGTGTATAATTCCGGTAGATGGTGGAGCAAGATTAACAAGTCAAGAACATATAATAAAAAAATTTTTAAAATAACAATATGAAAAAAATATTTATTACAGGAGGAGCAGGCTATGTAGGTTCAGAGTTGTCAAAATATCTAATTAATGAAGGATACGAAGTTACCGTTTTTGATTTATTTATTTATGGAGAAACTTTAGAAAATCATCCTAGACTTAAGTTAATTAAAGGAGATATAAGAGATCAAATAAAACTAGAAAAACACATAACAGGTCATGACGTAGTTATCCATTTGGCTTGCATTTCAAATGATCCTAGTTTTGAATTAAATCCTAAACTGGGAAAAGAAATTAACTTGGATGCTTTTGAGCCATTAGTAAAAATTTCAAAGCAAAATGGAATAAAAAAATTTATTTATGCTTCTTCCTCTTCAGTTTATGGGATTAAAAAAGAAAAAAATGTTAGTGAAGAAATGTCATTAGAACCTATTACTGATTATTCTAAATTTAAAGCAGAATGTGAAAAAATACTTTTTAAATATAAATCTGAAAATTTTATTACAATAGTCGTTAGACCTGCAACAGTTTGTGGTTATTCATCAAGACAAAGATTAGATTTAGTGGTAAATATTTTAACTAATCTAGCATACCATAAACGAGAAATATCAGTATTTGGGGGTGAACAATTAAGACCCAATATTCATATAAAAGATATGGTCAGATCTTATAAATTTTTAATGGAACAGGATGAAAGAAAAGTAAATGGTGAAATTTTTAATGTTGGATATGAAAATAAATCAATTAATGATTTGGCTAATGAAGTAACAAAAGTAATTGGAACAGATGTAAAAATAGCAATAGTTCCATCAAATGATAATAGATCTTATCATATTTCGTCCTCTAAAATTTACAAATTATTTGGCTTTAAGAATAAATTTAATATTTTAGACGCTGTTCAGGATCTTAAATCTGCGTTTGAAAATAAAAAATTAATTAATTGTTTAGATGACGAAAATTATTTTAATATAAAAAAAATGCAAAATATTAATCTTAAATAAATTTATATGAATGTTTTAAAACTTATAGATAAAGCACATAATTTAAGAAAAGAGACTTTTAAAGCTTTTATTAAAAAAGGAGAAGCACACCTAGGAGGAAGTTTTTCAATGATAGAAATTTTAATTCTTTTATATGAAAAAATCTTAAAAAAAAAAGATAAGTTTATATTAAGTAAATCCCATTCTTCTTTTCCTTTATGTTTAATTTTAAGAAAAAAGGGTCTTAACCCCAAGTTAACTACACACTTAGAAATTGATCAAAAAAATGGAATTTTTTGCACTACAGGAAGCCTAGGGCATGGTCTGCCCATATCTGTTGGCATGGCTCTTGCTAGAAAAAAGCAAAATAAAAGAGGGAAAATTTACGTTTTAATAAGTGATGGAGAATGCCAGGAAGGAACTACCTGGGAGTCTTGCCTTATTGCATCAAAACACAAATTAGATAATCTGGTTTTGATAATTGATTACAATAAGATCCAAGCCTTAACTTTCTTGAAAGATGGTCTTCCTTTATCAAGCTTAAGTAAAAAATTAAAAGCATTTAATTTCAATACAGTTGAAATCAAAAATGGGCATAATTTTAAATCTTTACAAAAAGGGTTTATGAAAAAAAATAAAAAGAATAAGCCAACGGCAATTATAATTCATACAATAAAAGGCAAAGGTATAAAAAAATTTGAAAATGATCCTGTTTGGCATGCAAGAAAACTTGAAGGAAAAGAAATTGAAATTGGGTTGAAGAGTTTGAAAATATGAGAAGAAGTTTTGGTAAAATTTTAAATAAACTTGCAAACAAAGATAAAAAAATTGTTTTGCTTGTTGGCGACATTGGATATGGAATTTTTGACGATTTTAGAAGAAACCACTCTAAAAGATTTTTTAACCTAGGTATATGTGAACAAAGTTTAATAAGTGTTGCTTCTGGGATGGCTTTAGAAGGATACAAACCATGGGTATATACAATTACACCATTTCTTATTGAGCGACCCTTTGAACAAGTAAAATTAGATATTGATCAACAAAATGTGAATGTAAAGCTTGTAGGTTTTGCTGATTATCCAAATCTTGGACCAACACACGGTGAGTTAAATGCAAAAAAATTAATGAGTTTGTTTAAAAATATAAAGTCATATTTTCCAAGAAATAGTATTCAAACTAATGAATTTGTACTTAAGGCCTACAAAAGAAAAGGTCCTAATTTTATTAGTTTAAAAACTGATAAAAGTTTAATTAAGAAATTTTAATTTTTTATGAAATGCAGAATATGTAACTCGAATAAGTTAGAGGAA
>MDTG01346541.1_pt1 | contig 31141 bp, 25 predicted proteins | sample 811421 | NCBI WGS metagenome assembly MDTG01 (sample SAMN05326645, study PRJNA326480) | marine metagenome | isolation source: seawater | place: Pacific Ocean: South East | collected 2011
ACCCGGGCAGCGGACCTCCTTAGGCGGCTGTCTAAAGAGGGATACATGGTTCCAGAGCAAGTAAAAAAAGCAATGCTAAAAGTAGACATTGAGGACTTTACTGATTATGATGTAGCACCATTTTATGCTGACCGCCCAGTCCCATATATCGAATCAAATTCTGGTAACATCAAAACAATTTCAGCACCTCATATGATTATTACTCTGTTACATCACATGGAACTTGCCTTGGGCCAAGAGATAATAGTAATAGGGTGCAAAGGCGGCTACCTATCTGCATTAATTGCGACAATAGTTGGAGAACATGGCCGGGTCAATGTTCTGGACCCATCGAGTGAAGTTGTCAACCATGCAAAAGAAAGATTATCTCATTGGCCAACAATAGAAATTAGATCTGTTGAAGATTTAGAGATCGCTCCAGTCGCTTTTCCTGGAGAGTTTAATCGAGTAATTTTGACCGGGCAAATCGAAGCAATACCTCAATGGATAAAATCAAGAATCAGTGATGGCGGTTTTGTTATCGCACCTTTAGGTGACATCGATTCACAAAATTTAATGAAAATTGAATTCCAAGGTGATATAGAACTTGAAACAAACCTAGGAAACGTCTGCTTTGGCCCAATAGACCTAGATTCAACAGACAACACACACCTCCACCCAAAAGAACTTGCAGACCTCATTGAATTATCTATCGAAACCTGTGAAGAATTAGAGATAATCGATTATGAAGAGCTACAAAGTCTACAAGACTTAGTTGCAAAATTGAACAATTTACCTGACGAAACACCACCTATTGGTGAAGGAGGTATACCAATATCAGAGCACCCCATGGTTAAGTTGCTTTGGCATTATTCACCCTCATTCTTACGTCTGTGGCCAATTATCCAGGTTATGTTACACCCAATGATTTCAAACTTCAATTTACACACCTGGAATCAAATTGACGATGATGAGGATATTGACTGGTGATAAACTTGTCAACAAGGTTCTCTAGTGTGACATATCTGAACAGTAAAGATGATCGAAAGAAAAGACGGGCAGTTAGAGAACTTTTCGAATTAGATGACGAAAATAACTTGTCTTCATTCATTCCTTTACTGGATGATAAGGATTCTTGGTACAGGTCCAAAGCACTAGACGCATTTAGGATGTGGTCAATTAGATTAAACACTTCGCACTTAGCCCCATTGATTAATCACGATAATCTTGATTACAATAGAGCAGCTGCCAATTTATTGGAAAAATTTCACAATATTGATTCTGAAATAGTTATGCAATTATTTAACAAAGAAGATTTCATTTGCAAAATAAAATCTGCAGAATTTATTTTACAATTTGATAACCAACAAGAATTCTATGACAAATTGATTGTACACCAAAATGCAAAATTAAGATTGATTGCCTTGAGTAGTAAATATTCATCACAAGAGGTACTGATTAATTCATTAGATGACGAATCAAACACCATTGTTAGCTTCAGCCTGATTAAACTCTTTGAATCTGACTATGATATTAATGATGAAAAGTTATCAAAATTAATCTCTAGAGGGGCTGAATTTTCAACTTTTGCGCCTCATTTGCTAAAGCATAACCCAGCAAAATTGGTCAAACAATTGGGTAACATAAATTCAACGAACATGAAAATTATTGTCAAATTACTGAATCAACAATGTGATAGCGTAGACAATGAAATTATCAAGTTGTTAATCAAAAATGAATCCTATGTAGTCCTAGGCAGGTGGTTACAGGGTAGAAGAGGCGATACAGTTGATGAATTGCGTTGGAAAATTATCGGCAATGATGATGTTGATGAGATAGAAAGAAGTAGGCTTATAGAAAGATTATTTGCGCGCTGTGACGAAGAAAAAATCAGAGAAATGGCACATTATATCTGTGAAAATACTAGCAGTGAATTAATCAAAGTCACAGCGCATAACCTTTCAACCGCCGGTGACCAGGCCAAACCATGACAGAGAGTTCTGGTGTTAAGTTCGCCATCGATGCAACTGATGGAGCAAGTAGGTACTTGCATGTTAGGGTAACTATCTCTCCACCTTTCGATGCCAATAAATTAACTCTAAAATTCCCAAGATGGGTTCCGGGATCATATTTCATAAGGGAGCCAATGCAGTATTTGACCGGAATTTCATGCCAACAAAACGATCAAGATGTGAGTTTTTCCCGTAAAGGAGTAGATTCTGTAGAGGTGAAAATAAACGACCATTCAACTGATTTAATCGTCAGTTACAAAATACTTGGTATCGAATTATCTGTTAGATCAACTCATATAGATAAATCACATTTACACATGATGCCACCATTTACCTTCCTCCTTCCTACTGCGGGAATTAACAAGTCACGGATGGATATGGAACACCAAATTGAACTTTATTCCCCCCCAGGATGGACTCCTGCAACACAATTACAACTTGTTAACACAAGCCAACGATGTGATTCGTTAATCAGTAACCTAGCAGACAAGTTCACATTTTCAGCGCCAGATAGAGACCGCCTACTAGATGGGATTATGGAAGTAAATAGTAACAAAAATATAGATTTTGAAGTAGATGGAAGAGCCCATATCCTTAAGTTATGGGATAGCGGTGGTTTCCCAACTGATTCAACAATGGTAGACCGCTTTATTGAGGATATGAAAAAAATAATCAAGGAATATCATGCGCTTTTTGGAGTTCCAAACTGGGGAGAATATGTAACAATTTTACAATTGACTGAAACCTCACGGGGAGGATTAGAACATCTAAACTCCCAAACATCAATGTTACCTAGAGTATGCTTGATTGATGGTTTTGTCGATGAATATCGAGACCTTATCAGCCTTTTCAGCCACGAATACATGCACCAATGGAATGTCAAGCGATTGAGGCCAAAGAACTTCATCCACTATGATCTGCAACAAGAAATTCACACAGATTTACTTTGGTGGTTTGAAGGTTGTACTTCTTGGTTAGGTGACATGTTGTGTGTCCGCTCAGGAGCATGGTCTGAAGAGGATTGGCGCAAAGATATGGAAAGAAAACTATCTAGACACACAATTAGGAATGGTTCCAAACATGAATCTCTAGCAGAGTCAAGTCATGACGCATGGATACACCTCTATAGAAGCCACAGTTTCTCTAGGGAAATTCAAATTTCATACTACCTTGAGGGGGAATTGGCAATATTTTGTCTAGATGCAGAATTAAGAAAGAGGTCAAAAGGTAAACATGGAATTTGCAACCTTATGGTAAATTTGTGTGAAAAATACGCCTTGGGGTATCCAAACTCACTCAATACCGGGATTGATTACAAAGATATTAGGAAAGAATTGGTAAATATGGCAGGGGGTAGAAATCTAGGAAAGTACCTCGATAAATTAGTTTTTGAAAAGTCCCCACCAGATATAGCCGAAGCGCTTGAATACTACGGACTGGGGCTGAAAAGTAAAGTTACTAATGACAAACATTTATCATCATCTTGGTTGGGACTTAATTTAGTTGAGAGAAATGGCCGTATAGTCGTTGGCAGTCACCAAAATAACTCACCATTACGCAAATTGATTATGCCCGGTGATGAATTAATTTCGATTAACAGACTTAGGATAAATGGTGTTAAATCATTAAAGTCAATACTCTCAAAACTAGACCCATCAAACGTAGAAATTTGCTACAATCATGAAGGAATAATCAATTTCAGCAAGATAGATCTGCGTGTCGAACCTGAATTGAGAAATATCTTGGATGGTAAAGGTAATACAAAATGGCGTGAATACATCTCAACTAGGATTACTTGAGGTCTTCAAGACTAACCAGTATAGGTGGAAAATCAAAGATTGTTGTATGCTTAGTTGTCTTTGGCGGGAATAATTCGTTAGAATTGCACATTTCAATCACCATAGATTTAGTAATTGAGCCATAGCCTGAATTTGGCCATAACTCTAGTGTGATATCATCTGATGAAAGATAGTCAAGACATATTGCTGGAATTTTTGACAGTCCCAACTCCTGAGCAACAGATAACCTATGGTGCCCATCCAGTAACGATCCCGTTATGATATCAACAAGTACTGGTTTAGTAAACCCACCCCAACGCTTTGTCATATCGAGCAATTTGTCCCTCGCCTTGATTTTTATCTCTTCATGTGGTTTTAACCAACTGACATCCACTATGACAACATCATCTTCAGTCCACATGAAACTGGGAACAGTATTTCAAGGATAATACTTTGGGAATTACCATAGGGATTGGAGATTAGAATGACCCCACTTATTCTAGGCAATGAATCGGATGTTAAAGGAACCCCTTTAACCGACAAGATGACTAAATTTGTTGACGATTTACCAATTGAATTAATTGAAGTGTTAAACAAAATTGCACTTACTGGCGGTGGAGCTTGGATTGTCGGTGGAGCTGTACGTGATGCTTCAATGGGATACATGCCAACAGACATAGATTTAGCAACTGATTTAACACCGGACAAACTTCTTTCTATATTTCCCGATGCTATTGAAACGGGCGTTTCTTTTGGTACAATTACCATAAAATCTGGACAATTTCTTTACCAAACGACTACGCTGAGAACAGATGGTGATTATCTCGATTCGCGCAGGCCTGTTGATGTAAAATGGAATTCATCACTACTTGAAGACCTAAAAAGACGCGACTTTACAATTAATTCTATGGCTATTGATGTTGCAAGAAGGAAATATTATGACCCACACAATGGAGTCAATGACATTAAAAATAAAATTATTCGTAGTGTCGGAAACGCTCACAAAAGAATAGATGAAGATGCGTTGAGAATCCTTAGAGCGTATCGATTTTTAGGCCAAATTGAGGGTAATAATTGGCAATTAGAAAGTAAACTAAGTACTGCTATGACAGATAACTCATTCAAAATTAGTGAATTGTCCAAGGAACGAATTTGGCAAGAATTAAACAAAATACTTGCTTTCAATAATTCTGGAAAGATATTAATCAAGATGATGAACGATGGAATTTTAAAAATTATTTTCCAATGGCAGCAAATCGAATTTATAAATTTATCATCTGCCCTGAGCGATTCGAATGAGCTTGATTATATCTCTAAGTTTGTTCTGCTAAATCAACAACTTGGATTAGAAGGAATTAAACAGTTGTGTAAATTATTAAAATTATCAAAAAATGATACTAAGAGTATAATTTTAACCTATACTAGCTCTCTCATTATTCCACAGAAATCAGAATCATATCTGCGGTTATATAGATTTATAATTGGAGATAGATGGAGACAAGTTTTAATGCTAAGCAAAGTTATTTGCCAACATGGGTTAAACAATAATTTTAGTGAAGTAAATGTTGACTTTTTTGACCAAATCGTATCATTAATCGTAGGTTTACCAAAAAATAAAATCCAGTCTCAATTAATAGACGGCAATTGGCTAATGAAAACAACCAATATCGGCCAGGGGCAAAAACTGGGTCGCCTTAAAGAGTGGTTGTACCGTATCCAAATCGAAAATGACCTTTCTGAAATCTCGGATGTAAACCGCTATTTAGCAAAGATTCAGTGGCATAATAGCGATTTTGAGTCGTGGCCTAGAATGTCTCTACAATGAAGGCATCATATTCAAGAATAATGAATACTACGCTTGAGCATGTTCAGCGGTAGGATCTCTCAGGCAGTTGCCAACCAGATTGAGAAAAAAATATCAGAGAATAACGATTTAAATTCCCTATCTAATTCTGAACTTGCTGATTTAGCAATAGAATTCGTTGGAGATGCACCGCCATCTCATGTTCCAAGAGAAACTGTAATTGAGATTCTTTCTCAACAACCTTCAATCAATTCATGGAGAGAAGAAATCAAACAGAAAGCTATTGAGGCTGCCAAAAATAAGGTTAGCAATGCATCAAATAACGTAGATCCTAGGATGGCAAAAATGATCAAACAACAATTTGGCCAATGGCTACAAAATTCTGGACTTAGTACAGTTGAGATTACAACCAAAATAGATACTAACTCTGACGGAATGATAAGCAGAGACGAATTAGATAAATTCATTCATAACCTCTCTGGAACTCAACCACCAGAATGGGTTTCAGAATCTCTAATTTCCATATTGGATACGGACAAGAATGGAGTGATTGAAGTCCAGGAACTCTGGGATTATCTTGGAGCAATAGGTTTCAATGTTCCAGTAATAGAAGAATCCTTGACTGAAAAAATCGTGAATGAGGAATCAGTTATTGATGAAACTCAATCAACTGATGCTGAAGAAGATGTGTTTGAGGATGCTGAATGGTCTGAAGGTTCCGAAATCAACATTGAAGAAGAGATCGCACAGATCCCTGACATTGAGCCAGTTAATGAGTCCTTAACTGATAACCATTTACAAGATATGCAAACAACAAACGATAATTTGGATGAAAATATTGAGTCTGTCCCTAGCATAAACACGTCTATAGAAATAGGCATTGAAAGACTGCATTCCACAAGACTTCACAGAGAAGCGGTTAATGTAATTGATTCAACAAATCCAGGAAATTGTACGCTGATGGTTGAAAGAGTTGAGAGAACTCTGATGGTAATGGATAGTTATAGGGGTGGAATGACTGCTATTGGTTTATTAGATAATGGACCATATAATGTTTCAGTTCTATTTGAACCAGAGTACAATGACCAAGTTGAATCTCTTGAAGGAAAGAAAATTTCATTCATTGGAACCCTATTTGATTGGTCGAGTGGTTTGAGACAAGCGAAACTCAAAGGTTCGGAGTTAAGATCTTAATCACTTCAAAGATCTTGCAATTACGATCCTTTGGACCTCTTGGGTGCCCTCGTAAATTTGAGTAATCTTAGCATCTCTGAAGAACCGCTCTACTGGGAATTCTTTGGTGTAACCATAACCTCCCAAAACTTGAATCGCTCTTTCTGAAACCCACATTGCGGTATCTCCCGCATATAGTTTAGCCATGCTAGCTTCCTTGGTATGTCTAGGCCCATCATTCTCATAATGTTCTTGCTTTGCCCAGGATGCTTGGTATACAAGGTGCCTTGCAGCCTGTATCCTTGTCGCCATATCTGCTAGATATGACATAATCATTTGGTGATGGGCAATTGGTTTTCCAAATGCTTCCCGCTCATGTGAGTAATTTAGTGCAGCCTCATACGCACCTTGCGCAATGCCTAGTGCTTGTGCGGCAATACCTATTCGACTGTTATCCAAAGCATTCATTGCGATTGGAAAACCATTACCTACGCCTTTCAAAACGTTCTCAACAGGGACTTTACAATTGTTCAAAATTAATGTGCAAGTATCCGACGAGCGAATTCCAAGTTTGTCTTCTTTCTTTCCGACCGAGAATCCTTCGAATGATGACTCAATTATGAATGCAGTTGTTCCACCATGTTTCTTGACGCCGTAATCTGGATGGCCAACATCTTTAGCAAATAATACCAGTATCTCTGCCTGAGCACCATTAGTGACCCACATCTTTTCTCCGTTTAGCAAAAAGTGCTTACCATCATCTGATAGTTTAGCTTTGCAGATCATTGCTGCGGCATCTGTCCCTGCACCTGCTTCGGAAAGTGAGTATGCACCTACTTCTCCTGCTGCAAGCCTAGGCAGGTATTTTTGTTTCTGTTCGTCATTACCATGCAGCGCGATAGTTTTGGCACACAAACCGACATGGACACAGAACATAACACCAAACGATGGGTCGACTCTTGAAAGTTCTTCAACAATAATCGATTCAGAAATATCATCCACTGGAGAACCGCCATATTCTTCTGGTATCGTCACTCCCTGTAAACCATAATCGAGGAATTGTTGCCATTCTTCCTTGGGAGGTATTTGATTTGCATCTCTATGCTCAACTGTAGGAGATAATACTGTCTCAGCAAAGTCTCTAACAAGTTCTCTTATCATTTGCTGTTCATCGGTTTCGGCGTAGTCCATAAGTCTCCCTAATCAAGCCAATAAGCCGACTCACTTAACCCGTTTGCTAATTTTACCAACTCCCTATTTCCCAAATTATTCATATACGATGCTTTTGAGGCGCGGACAGGAGGAATCATTTTGGATGAAGAAACCGTTGAATTTAATGTAGCACATAATAGAAAATACTCCACAGACCACCTGTGGTATCAAGAAAAGGACGAACGTCTCATGATTGGAGTCAGCGAATTCCTAAGATTAGAAATTGGTGACATTTTGGAAGTCAAACTTCGACAAGCTGAAACTGAGATTGACAAAGGAGATTTCATGTTTTCAGTCGTCACAGAATCTGAAAGGATGCCATTTCCTACTCCATTCTCTGGACTCATAGCCGAGGTTAATGGCGAAGTTGAAAGTAACCCAGAGCTAGTCAACGAATCTGCTTATGACCTAGGATGGGTCATCATTCTAGAACCTCATGATTTTGACACTGAATTATTATTAGATCCTGACGAATATGTTGAATATCTCGCAGAGCTTTGATGGTATTGGTGGCCATCATGGAAGAAATAAGTATTTTGAGGCAAAGCCTGATCAAGGCTCCAATTATTTGGAAAGGTGATTATCCATATTTTATACATCCAATTACTGATGGCGTTCCAAGGCTAGAACCAAAAGTCCTCGAAGCGATAATCGAGTTATCTGTTCCACTAATAGAATGGGAAAACATAGATGTGATTTTGGGTATCGAAGCGATGGGTCTGCCTCTAATGGCACCTCTTTCAATGCGAACCAATATTCCAATGGTTATCGCAAGAAAGCGCCAATATGGACTCGAAGGAGAAGTTGAGATAAATCAAGAAACCGGGTATTCGAAAGGCAGCATCTTCCTTAACGACATTAAACCAGGAGAAAAAATTGCCATTATCGATGATGTTTTGTCAACTGGTGGCACTATTAGGTCCGTCATTGAAGGAGTAAAGAGAACAGGTGCGATAATTCAGAATATTGTTGTAGTAGTCGAAAAAGGCCCTGGGATGGAAATTTTGCAAAATGAGTACCCAAGCATTAAGTTTGACTCGCTTGTAAAACTTGAGATGGATGGCGAGAAAGTCGTTATTTTAGATTAGGGTGTGAATTTTTGGATTTAGAAAGACACGATTTTCAACTGGATGATTTGGTAGTGAAAATCAAACAAAATGATAACCGTTTAATCGCTCTGCAAGTTCCAGAGGGCCTCAAAATGCAGGCTCTTGAAATGATGGATGAAATTGAAACGGAGACAAGTGCCAAAGTAGTTTTAGCTGCTGATCCTTGTTATGGTGCCTGTGATTTAGTACATGATAAAATGAAAATGATGGGGGTTGAGTTAGTTGCCCATATGGGTCATTCTCAAATGAACATAGATTCCGGGATGCCAACTGAGTTTATCGATGTGAAATATGATGGCGACCCTGAGTTAAAACCAGTACTACCAATCCTGACTAAACACCTTTCAATGGCTAAAGAACGAATGGCCAAACAAGATGATAATGAACAACTATCTGAGGAAGAAGCCCAAGATCGATTTCTTGATGCGGTTGGTAGAATGGCTCCACTTACTGGTACCAAACTTGGACTAGTCGGCTCAATTCAACACCTTCATCTGTTACCTGATTTCCATGACCGTCTGGAGAAAGCCGGATTTGATGTGACAATTCCAATAGGTGGAGCTAGGCTGTCTTTCCCTGGGCAGGTACTCGGATGTAATTACTCGGGTGATGATTCCAGCATTGGCCACTATCTTTTCTTGGGCTCAGGAGACTTTCACCCAATTGGATTAGTACTTCATACGGGTAAACCTCTAGCCATGCTTGACCCTTACTCGGGCTCTGCAGAAGAAATGTCCTTTGAAAGAATAGAACGAATATTGAGGCAGAGATTTGGATTGATAATGTCGAGCCAAGACTGTCAGTCATTTGGCATACTAATTGGTGAAAAACCTGGACAAATGCGACGTACTCTAGCTCTAAGAATGAAAAGAATGCTTGAAAACCACGGTAAGAAAGGTTATTTGTTAGCACTTGAGCATATAGGACCGGATTTGATTGATTTCTATCCTGTTGATGCATTTGTCAACACTGCTTGCCCCAGGATTGCCATTGATGATGCTGTGAGGTATCGTAAACCACTGATTACGCCTTTTGAACTAGAGGTCGCACTAGGAGAAAAACAGTGGGAAACTGGCTACATGTTTGACGAAATACCTTGAGTGCAATAATTGGCTAATATAGTCCAAATTAAAGCGTATATTCAATAACGGTTGGCGAAAGCCTTCAGTTGTTATGAGTAGTTATCTAGACAGGATTGGTGCTGGTTATGTGATTGATAACCCTGACCCTCTAGATTTCGATTATGTTCCTGAAGAATTAGTTTGTCGTGAGAAATATCAAAGTCTTCTAGCCGCAAGATTCTCTTCTATAGACAAAGTTGATTCCAGTTGCCGGGCTATAATAACTGGTCCGGTTGGCAGTGGAAAGACAGTTCTTGTCAAAACCTTCTGTCGTGATTTAAAACGGCACCTAGCAAATCGTAGAAATATAATCATCGCACACGTCAACTGTAGGAATGCTTCGACAAGTACTAGAGTTGTCCAAAGAATACTGCACGCAATTGACCCCGGACACCCAGATAGAGGTTTGTCAATCGGTGAATTACTACTTAGTTTACGTAAATTAACCAGAAGAAACTCCTCACACTTGATTGTGATACTAGACGAAGTAGATCACATGCTCAGGAAGTCCGGAGACGATATACTGTATCAATTATTAAGAATTGATGAAGACCAAGAAGGAAAGGGTACCTTGTCACTAATTTTGATTAGTCAGGAACAAGTTTTGGATGTTTTGGAAACCGCAGTGATTTCTAGAATCGGCAAGACTAATCTGATAAAAATACCAGCATACAATGAAGATGAATTGTTCAATATCGCTATGCAGAGGGCTGATTTGGCTTTGGTAAAGGGCTCTTATTCGGAGGAAATAGTTAGGCTTATTGCGGAAAAATCCGCACCTGTTGGTGATGCTCGACTGGCAATTGAATTGCTAAAAGCGGCTGCAGAATCATGTGAAATAAGACAAGATGACCACACTGAAAGAGAAATAAGCATTGAAGATGTTCATGCCAAAGATGAAATTTTATCTGTAGATATGGTTTCTGAAATTGATGCGATTGATGGTTTGAAACCACATGCAATGTTGGTTTTGCTATCGATATGCAGGCGTCTAAAGAAAGTTAGTTCAATGACCACCGGTGATGTCGAAAGCCTCTATGCCGTGGTGTGCGAAGAATACGAACAGCAGATGAAAAGTCATACTACATTGTGGAAATACCTGAAAGAACTTGAACAAAGACAATTAATCAAAACACGAATTTCAACAGTCAGTGATGGTCGTGGGAGAACAACCCACCTAAGCATGCCTCATTTCCTGCCTAGTGACATTGCCAGCAGACTAGAAATGTTGATAAAAAAGCGCTTGTAAGTAATTTTAACCCAAGATAATCATCCGGTGAGCATAAATATAGGTCACTGTTGGCCAACCTGTCTTAGAGGCGTAATTATGGCTACTGGTACACAAGGAGAGTTCGTTGCTGTCGTTAATGATACTGACCCAAAAAGCAACGGCAAAGCATACTCACTGAAAATATCGGGAAATAACTATTCCCAAATCCTCGGTAAGAAAATCGGCGATGTCGTTGATGGTATTTTCGTCGGTGAAGGCGATAAAACCCTATCCGGCTATAAACTGGAGATTACTGGTGGAGCTGACAAGACTGGAACTCCTCTTAGAAGAGATCTCGAAGGTGGTTCTAGACAATCTATTTTGGTAACTCAATCAACTGGTTTCAAAGGCCACAACCTTGTATTCAAGACAAAAGGCGGAGAGAAAAAGCGTTTCCGCTACAAACCAGACGGGCTTAGAAAGCGTAGAAATTTCCGAGGCAACACAATTACTCAAGACACCAGACAAATCAATCTCAAAGTCGTAGAAGCTGGCAAGAAAGCGCTAGGTGATATTCTTGCGGCTGAAAGTGAGGAAACATCGGAGTGAATCCCGAGAGGGTTTTCGTAAATAGGAGAGTGTAGGAATGGCGAGAAAACTTCCTACACAACCGACCGTTAACATTGGACTAGTTGGCCATGTAGACCATGGTAAGACCACACTCACAAGAGCTCTTTCTGGAGTTTGGACAGATACTCACTCTGAGGAAAGAAAGCGAGGGATATCAATAAAACTAGGCTATGCTGATACAGCATTCTATCAAACTAAAGACGGAATCTATTATGCTTCAGGAAAGAACCCTAATGGCAAAAAAGACGTTGATGAAGAATTAAAACGAGTAGTTTCATTTGTTGATGCGCCCGGTCACGAGACATTAATGGCTATAATGATTACAGGTGCTTCGATTATGGATGGAGCCATGTTAATGGTCGCAGCAAATGAAATGTGTCCCCAACCCCAAACTCGAGAACATTTGATGGCATTGAATATGTCTGGAATCAAAAACATAGTCGTGGTACAGAATAAAATCGACCTTGTTAGTAGAGAGCGTGCTATTGAATCTTATCAGGAAATTAAAGAATTCCTGAAAGGCACGGTTGCAGAAGACGCCCCAATAATTCCCGTTTCAGCCCATCATGATGTAAACTTGGATATTCTTATTGACGCAATTGAAAAAACCATTCCAACTCCAGAACGAAGTGACAAAGAAAAGCCATTGATGCACGTTGCGAGATCATTTGACATCAACCGACCTGGAACTAGGCCAACTAAACTCAAAGGCGGAGTTATTGGTGGTAGCATAGTCAAGGGTGAATTCAAAGTTGGCGATAAAATTGAAATTGGCCCTGGCAGGAAAATCCAACAAGGCTCCAAAGTAAGATGGGAATCAATCAAGGCAACAGTAACTAGTATGCAGGGCGGAGGATTGAGCCTAGAAAAAATGCGTGCAGGCGGATTATGTGGTCTTGCTACAGAGCTAGATCCTTCTATCACTACATCAGATAACCTTTCAGGACAAGTGGTTTCATTATCTGGCGAGCTTCCAGAAACAAGGGACAAAATTGAGATTTCTGTCCATCTAATGGAATCAATGGTCTCGACTGATGGTTCAAATCCAGAAAAAATCCATCCTCTACGTAATAACGAGATGTTAATGATAAATGTTGCAACTGCAACATCAGTGGGTGTGACAAAGAATGCTGAAAAAACTAGAACTGGTCTCGAACTGAGACTCCCAATTTGTGTAGATGTTGGAGAAAGAGTCTCCTTGTCTAGAAGAATCGGCTCACGATGGCGATTAATCGGCTACGGAATTATCCAATAGGCGATAAAATGACTCAACAAATTATTATCGACAGCTGTGGTTGGGTGGCATTGATTGATGCTAAAATCAATCTTGATGTAGAATTAGAAAGAATATTTGGATCATTTCAGTTGATTCTCTTAGACAGCGTTGATAATGAACTGAATAACCTAGAATCTAGTAGACCAAACAGAAAATCGTTACTATTAGAAATGCTTAGGAGTAAATCAAATTTGGTTTCGAGCAGTTTGAATTCTCATACTGATGATCAAATTTTTGATTTAGCATGTAGTGATTCATACTCAGTTTTGACTATTGACAAGAATTTGAAAAAGCGATTATATGAGAGCGGAATTTCAGTTATCGAGGTGGCGAAAAGTAACCACTTAAGGTTGATTGAAGGTCTATAGAAAAGTTACGGCAGTGTAAACAAATTGTCATCTCCGTGACCATCAAGTAATTTTAACTTGATACCTGCATCTATCCATGCATGAGCATAATTTATCGCACCAAATGCCCTAATATAGTCACCGTTCTCCATGAAATAACTTGCGTCACTTGTGTAATCATCTGCCATTCTTAGTAACACTGCTAACATCTCAGATTCTTGTGAACCATCCGGATGAATGGGAGTTGCCTTCGCCCTTGCTTGTTTTGTGAGACTAAGATAATGCTGTAATTTCTCCTGAGAAATGGTATCCTCGATAACTGTCACTCTCCACCCTCCTTCTGTCTCTTCAATAGTCTTCTAACATCTTCCCTGCGCCCAAGTGCTTGATATAGTTCAACTGCTAGAGACAAACGGCCTTCTTCCTCTGCCTGAGATGCTCGATCAAAAATTGCTTTTCTTTCATCCCAATTCCTCGCTAAGGCAGCCTCCGCAGCGGCTTGGAAACGACTTTCTCTCTCTGTGTTTGCAAGATGCGGTGCTTTCCACATCCTAACTAAACCATTTCTGGTTGCGGTAACCATGCTATCTGTAGTAACTTTCTGCAACAAGTCACCAAGATTCATGTTATTGCCTAGGATTGTATCATCCTCACCCTCTAATCCTGATAGTAAGTAGAGTAACCCTTCGATTCCCAAAACCCACCAGCCATCGCCACATCTTATGCCTTCCATAGGCTCTAGAGAATCGGATTGCAGTTTCTCTATATAATCCCATCCAAATGGATGAGGAACACCCTCCCAAATTTCTCCGGAACTTGTTTGTAATAATAGACGGCCTTGATCCAATCTTGATACCCAACTCCAAACCCTGTCTTCTAAGCATCGCTTTGAGTAATTGTTGCCAAGCCTACCACACCACAACTTTCCATCAGCGGATTGCCATAAAATATGTTCTCTATCAAGCCAACCCACCAATCTCCTAATTTTTCCTGTTTGAAATCTTTTGATTCCGACACCTTCGTGAGAGAATAAATGCATTTGTCCTTCTTTACCAGTCAATACCCAACCGCCACCTGGCCGATGTAAAACATCGGTGAATCCACCAAATGTGGACCTGCCGTCGTGCAGCATACTACCATCTGTAGTTGAGATTACATAGAAACCATGAGCGGCGAGTGCTGCCAGTATACCGTTGTTGTAATTAATTGAATGAACTTTGAATGGTGTCTTTACTGACCACCTTATATCTCCATTAGATTCAATTAATACCATTGTTAATCCATGACTAACTACAATTCCACCCTCAACTGCAGCAATTGCTGATATTCTCTCTGTGGCTTGCCAAGACCAAGATATACTCCAAGACATCATTCATCACCTCCCATAATCCCCCAAGCAATCAGTTGGGCTTTCGCGGATTGAGTTAGTTTGTAATACCTGCTACGTCCTTTAATACGCGCATCTAAGATACCAGCTTTTAGCAGCCTATTACTAATCTGAGACAATCTTGGACGCTTTATTCCTAAATGCTGAAGAATATCCTTATCGCTGGGTGAGTAGTCCCTTACTCTTGCAATAGAAAGCACATATGATTCAGTTGAATTGAGTGAGGAAAGTACGGAAGGATTCAATGGATAGTCAATTTTTTGTCCAAATTTATTTGAAGACAAATTCATCATTTTTTGAAGAAAATCATCTTCAATTGGACTCTGATTAGAATTTGATTGATAAACTAAACTAGTCAGTATGCTAACCAATTTCTGCATAGTTTGATTGTCGCTATTTAACTCTTCAAAAGATTCTGGTTGTATGCTATCCTCAGGCTCAACAGACTGCAAATCATCATTTATTTCCATGCCTATTTCATCATGGATTAGTTCTGCAGAATTATGTTCTTCGAATTCTACCCTTTCTTCAGGTTGAATCATCTCTTTAGAGACCCATAACTCAGTACCATGTTGATTATGTTGATTGACCATTTCTTCAGGTTCCGATTTATCCATTTCATCAAAATCTCTTGTTCTACCTAAAAGTCCTCCAAATGCCCCTGCATTGATGATTGGCTTGGGTTTAGAATCTGCAACAATAATCTCTCCTGTATCGGGATTAGCAGAATAAGCAAAGTCTTCTATTGGTTTATCTGAATCTTGAGATTCAGAGAGCCCATCTAAATCTAATTCAAATCCAAATGGATTGGCATCGGTTATCAAGTGATTTGTATTATCCTCGACATCCCTTTCATCCCAAGGCACTGACGCATCAATAATCTCTGATTCATTGGTTGCAACAATATTTTGTAATTCATCCACAGAATGATTCGTGATTTGAGTATCTTGTGATTGAGTTTGGACTGGTAAATCTTGATCCTGTTCTCTAAAACCCGAATCTCTAAGTCGATAATTATCAATTGCATCTCGCATGAATTTTACCACTTCTAGAGGTATACCTCCGGTCTTATCATGAATTGCTCTCGCGTGATTAAAATCCAATTTAAACTCTTGATTACTAGCAGATGTTATTCGTTTTTCGATTAGTGCCTGTACTTCATCTATTGATAATTGACTTAATGTTTCAACATTATCAAAACTATGCAATACGTTATCTTGAATATTCATCCTTTGCTTTGATTCAACTACAACAACAATCACGGCTTGTAGCCTTTCTAATGCAGGTAGGACGTCCCTAAGTGCAACATACAAAACACTGTCATCCACATTCGGAGTATCGATAACGATTAGTGGTAGGCTTTCAGTGAATGTTTGAGAATAATCGACCATCTTATTAACCAATTGAACGGTGTTGGGTGGAAAATCGTATCCTACTAGTTCTGAGTACATCCGTTGTAGTAGACTGTCATGTGGATTTGAGGCAGATATATGGTCGATGTGAACTGATACTGGCGCCTCTAAAGCAGCACAACGCAACAAAGAGGTCCTTCCGCTTCCAAAATCTCCAACCATTAGTATCCGTCTTGTTGATCTGAATTTGATGTGTTGAGCTAATCGTCTTCTAATATCTAACCTGCCGACATAAAGATCTGATTTGCTACCCTCAAGTGGCATTGCAGAGAATGGGTTAGAACTCAATTCAGGAATCTCAAAACCAAGGCCGTCCACACGCATTATCGCCATATCGAACAATGAGGTATTTGATGTTTCACTTAGAATTGGTTAAGAATTATGCGTTATTTGGTGTTAATCGTCATATTCAACTATTAGTTTAATTGGATTTAACGCATATTTAACGCATATTTAACGCGTTAGTAAAAGCGTTAAAAGCGTTAATTTAAATGGTTCCTGAACCCATCACTTATTTGCCAATAACTCATGGACATAGATAGTGAGACGATGCCGGTAGAGAACAGCAGATTGAGTGGATTCTTCAAATTGTCAGTTGATGAGAGAAGAAAATTGGTTCAAAGGTTATCCGGCATATCAGATGACCATGTAGCTGCTTTGGCAAATAATGGAGAACTATCTGATGAAGCAGCAGATAGAATGATCGAAAACGTAATTGGAACCATGTCTCTTCCTGTTGGCATTGCTACCAACTTCGTAATCGATGGAAAGCATTACTTAATCCCATTTTGCTTGGAAGAGTCCAGCGTTGTTGCAGCTGCATCAAACATGGCAAAAAGATGTCTGAAAAATGGTGGTTTTCAAACTCAAAACGATGCTCCAATGATGATTGGTCAACTTCAAATCCTCGATGTCCCAGACCTAGAAACGGCTATGAAAAACCTCAACCAAAACAAAGACGACATCATAGCATTATGTAACAGCTTACCGTCGACCATGATAAAATTGGGCGGTGGTTGCAAGCGTATTGAAACAAGGGTTATCGAAACCTTATCAGGACCAATGCTTATTCTGCATATTATAGTAGATTGCAGAGACGCAATGGGAGCCAATGCTGTCAATACTATGGCGGAATTGATTGCACCGGAGGTTGAGCGATTAACAAGTGGCAGAGTTCATCTCAAGATCTTATCAAATCTAGCAGCCCATAGGTTAGCTAGAGTTGAAGCAACATTTACTCCCGAAGAATTAGCTAACGATGGCAGTATCGAAAATGGCCAGGACGTCATCAAAGGAATCATTGAGGCTCATCATTTTGCTGTATCCGACCCATTCAGGGCAACGACACATAACAAGGGTGTAATGAATGCCATAAGCAGCGTTGCAGTTGCTTGTGGCCAAGATTGGCGAGCGATTGAAGCAGGATGTCATGCTTGGTCTGCTCATTCAAATGATCACTATTCTTCAATGACTGATTGGAAGATTGATTCAAATGGGAATCTTGTTGGCAGTATTGAAACTCCAATGGCTGTTGGAATTGTTGGCGGTGCCTCTAAAGTACATCCAACAGCAAAAGCCAACCTTGCAATCCTAGGGGTCGAATCTGCCAATGAATTGGCAGGAATCATTTGTGCTGCAGGATTAGCACAGAATTTAGGCGCATTAAGAGCATTAGCGACTAGTGGAATACAGGCCGGACACATGAAATTACACTCAAGAAATATGGCAGTTAGTGCTGGTGCCGTTGGTGAAGAAATCGAATTAGTTGCGGCAAGATTGCAGGCTCATAATGGACCAAAAACTCAGACAACTGTGAAAAACATACTTGAAGAATTGAGGAATCAATAACTACTCTTGTTCAAATTTTAATGTGTCTTGTACCGTACCCTGGTACTCTGACTCATCTTTAATTACATCACTTGACTCAAGGTCATCTAAAATTCCGGTCTTCTGAACTTGTTCCCTAAACCAAGCCTTAACCTTCTTTCTATCAGTATATGGGCATCCGAAGGCCTCTGAGAACCTCCTAGTAGTTGTTAGTCTCCTTGTATTACCATCTTTTCTACGGTCAATCATACCATACTGAGCCAATTCCCTGACATAATCATAGGCTTTTTGCCCTAATAATTCTACTAACCTTGATTGAGACATAGGTTGATGATAAGCAATTAACGAGGCTGCCTTGAGTAACTTCTTTGGTAACTCAGTTTTTGCTTCTTTAGGGAGGTGCTCAGCTATTTCTGGCTTAACTTCGATAGCCCAACGATCACCGACTTCAGCAATTTGTAATGCTCCACCGCGGCGCCTTTTCAAGGTTGAACGTAATGAATACAGACAATCCAGCATCTCATCTTCATCATAACCAAGAGAATCGCATAATTCAGTAACTGACATAGACCTACCTGCTCCAAACAAGGTAGCTTCTAACAAGGTATCAAGTTGCAATTCCGTCATGTAATCAAATCCTTACTCCACCAACCATTCATGTGTTTCCAGTTCTGCTTGTGTTATTTGCTCAGATTCTAGCTGCTCTCTTGCCTCACGTTCTTTTTCTTCCTTCAGGCGTAATTTTTCTGCTCGCTTCTTAGCAAATTGTACGGAACCTGTGTCTTCACCATCACTAGACTGAGATTGTATTTTCTTCTTCTCCTCGATTCTAAGGTTTACCTCTTCAAAATCATCTATATCAGGCCATAAATCTTCAAGCATTATATCTCCGTATGGTACTTCGTCTTGACTGATTAGAGCATATCCTCTGTGAGTAAGGAACAAACTAGCAATAAAGGAAGCTACTTTGGCTTCTTCATCATAACCATGGTCATTTTGCCCATTTTCGTGTTCTAAAATTACTCCTAGTTCATTCATGACGTCGATTACTTTGACTTTTCTCGACTGATGTTTTTTACAGGTATTGCGCAATGCGTTCCAGCATCGATAAATATCTCCTTCGAGATCCTCATTATGCATTCTTCCACCAACATTACTGAGGTATTCTCCCAATTCTGCTTGATGTGCTAGGCGGTTTTCTTCACGAATTTTTAACTCTTCAGCATCCTCTGCTGCATCTTTGAAAGCCGATAATAACTCACCTAAGGTTACAGGACGACCTTCTTCTCTGCGTATCCTTTCATCGAATAATGACGGGAGAATTTCATCGGCTTGGCCTTCTAAAATTGAGGTGGTGAACAAAAAATCTTGATCATCATAATCTGATTCCCAGCCAAAGTCTATTTCATCCTCCCAATCTTCTTCTTGGTCCATGTTCTGTACTCGATCAAAAAGTACGATGGCTTGTTGATTCAAAACCTCCCAAGACATTCTAATTAATCTGCCACATGCGGGCAAATTTAGCTTATCAGACTCAAGCCTTACTCGCTTAGTAAATACCTTCAAGAAAGTAGACAGGTCAACGTCCCATGGGTTTAGTTCTTGATCTTTCACCAATGATAGCACAAGAGCGACTGACCTGTCAAATGGGTCTTCTAGTGATTGATATTCGGATTCTTCAGCTTCTACAACTGGCATTATCCTTTCAGCGAATTTCAAAGCTTCTTCAGATTCTTCACCTGACTCCAGTAATTGATTAATGATATCCTGCCTAAGGAACCATTTGTCTAGTACTGATTGTCTACTCGCCATATTACCACGCTCAAACTTCTTTTTCAATCTCGTCTGTTGCCTCTAGTTGTTCCAATTCCTCGTCTATAGAATCAATTGCTTTGGCGACTTCCCTTCTTTCTTGGATATCCTCAGTCGTTTCGCTAGCCCTTTCAATGAGGCTTGGCATAGTGGTTTCTTCTCCATCCGATTCTTCAGTAAAGTTTAGCAATCCGCCTAAACTCTTCGGAGGTGGCAACGGTTCAGGCACAGTAGGCATGTCTGCATGTGCATCTTGCTGCTTTTCTAGGGCAATTGCACTAATTCTTTCATCAAGTGGGTTATCTTTTGCCGATTCGATTTCACTTAGTTTAATTGCTGTTTCTCTATCGAAATCAACAATTCTCCTACTACAACCGTCTCCACCGTGAGTTATTCCGATGTGGTGGTCTGCCAGCCTTAATGACACCTTTCTGAGAGTTACCATCAAGAATTGGGCCTTCTTACTTCTTTCTCTACACATTTCTGCAATTCTTTCTGCATTAATCGCATCTAGATTTTGGTCAACTTCATCAAAGTAGTAGAATGGACTTGGATCGTAATCTTGAATGGCAAAAATCAATGCCAATGCTGCCATTGATTGTTCACCACCCGATAATTGCAGTCGATTAACTTTGGAAGATTTACCCTTTGGTTTCGCCCATAATTCTAAACCACCTTTGAATGGCTCATCAGGATTTTCAAGATACAATTCACCCTTTCCGCCATCGCTTAAGATATTGTACGACTTTTGGAAGTTTTCGTTAACCTTGTCTAATACTTTAATGAGTTTAGCTTTCCTTTGTGATTCTAGTTTTTCGGTAATTTCTACCAAGTTTGCCCTACGTGATTGAAGTTGTTTGAATTCAACCTTCATGGACTCAAGCCGTTCTTCACACTCAGCATATTGTTCAATTGCCAACATATTAACTGGGCCATGTTTCTCCATCGACCGCTCAAGAGACCTAACACGCTTCTCAGCATCACCTACGGAAGGTAAGGTAACATCCGCACCTGCCGGGGCAATTCCGTTAACTTGCATATCTGAATATAGTTCATTGATAACCATTTCTTTATTGATTATTGACCGACCTAATTCATCACTAAGCCTTCGTCGTGATTGAGCGTCTGTAGATTTTTGAGTCAATTCAGTTCTGAGACTAGCTCTCTCGTCAACCAGAGCAAGTCTTTCATCTTCCAATCCTTTGTTTTCTTCTAGTAGTTGAGTCCTCTCCTCTTCTCGGTCCTTTAACTCTATAGAATCAGTTGCTATTGAGGCTTGTAGATTGTCAATCATATCAGACCTGTTGATTATGCTAGAGTTAAATGATTCAATTCTTGAACTTAGATCGGTTACTCTTTGGGTAAGAAGAACCTCATGTTCATTACCACTATCGAGTGCTGCAAGTGCTTTTGACATCAATCCTTCGGAATCTAACCGTTTCATTTGTGCAGCATGCAGTCTATCTTTCAAATGTTCAGGGCTAGCAGCTTCCATTTCTTCTCTAGTCTTTGCAACATTCACATTTAGATCGGCGACAAGGGATTGAGCATCATCCAAAGCATCAATTTGCTCACTAGCAATAACTTCTAATTCTGCAAGTTTGCTTTCATGCCCGTTTACTTCACCAATTGATTTGTTGTAAACTGATTTTGCTTGCTTCAATTCTGCGCGCCATTCTTGTAATTTTACCGCCTGATCGCTATCTGTAAGTTCATTGATTTTTGTTCTAAGTTGCTGTTGTTCCCTCCTTGCTTGATGCAAAGCGGCAGAAACAGTATCAGACATCAATTCTAATTTTTCAATTTCGCCAGATAGTTTTTCTATCTCGCTTGCACCTTTTATTCCTCCACCAAATGAAACTCTCATTGGCCTCTTAGAACCACCTATCATGGCGCCTCCCGCTTCAGTTACATCGCCTCTTAAGGTCACCAACCTAACTCCGCCCATGTAATTCCTGGCAGTTGAAAGAGAATCTACAATCAAGGTATTCCGCAACACAAACTTAATTGCAATATCTATTTTAGGATCATAATCTAGAAGTTCATGAGCAAAACCTATCACTCCTGGCTTCTTTGAAACCATTAATGCTTTTCCAGCAGCTCGGTTATTGTTTAACTTGTTTAATGGCAAGAATGTTGCTCTTCCAGCCCTTTTTTCTGCCAACCACTTAATGGCTTTTGCAGCAATCTCATCATTTTCGACTACTATAGAAGTCATGCCTCCGCCAATAGCTGTTGCTAACGCGTTTTCATGTGATGAGTCAATTGGAGCACATAATTCTGCAATCGTTCCAATGATTCCTGTGAGTTCGCCACTATCTCTTGCTGAAATTACTGCTGCTGCGCCGCCGGCCATTCCTTTGGCGCCCGAGGAGTTCTCCATTTCGGCACGCAAACGCTCTCTAGTTCTTTCAGCCTCTCGAAGTTTTCTTTCGATTAATTGAGATTCTCCAACGAGTCTTTCTTCGGTTCTTTGAGCATTAATTAGGTCTTTTGATAGTTTATTTCTATCCATTCCTGAATTGTTGCCGGATAACTCCTCACCTTGAATTTCCAATTCACCTAGTGCCAGTCTGTTTTCTTCTGCTGATTCTTGGGCTTTTGCTAATTGTTCTGAGATTACCTCAGCCTGAACTGCTGTTTTATTCACTTCAGTTTGAGCGATATTGAGTTGTTCAGTTGCTTGGTCTAATTCTGTTAACAAACTGGTTAGTTGTTGCGAGAATTTAGCGCTTTCATCGCCCGAAGATTCCATAATTTTCTGTATTTCCAACTCTTCTGCTTGTGCTTCATCTAGAGATTGTTTCGAATCTTCCAAATCTTGTTTCGCTGAATTTAGGTTGTTGACGAACTCCTCTAAAGCACTCTTAGCTCCATCTAGTTGTTCTGATAATTCTTGGACTTCTGCCTTGTCATCGATGTCTTTAGACTCTGCTTCAGAAATTTTGTCTTTGTTGGTATCAATTCGCAAATGTAAATCGAAGATTATTTTGTTTAATCCCTTGCTCTCTCCACCTGTTAACTCTTCAATTTGTTTCTGTAGTTCGCCGATTTGATCGTCTAGAGAGAGAAGTGTTTTCGAGCCTTCTCTAACTTGTTGCTCCAAATTATTAGCCTCTTCAAGATATCTCGATTGTTCGTTAACTTGGTATTCTTTTTCTGCTAACTGACTGGCGTAATTTGCCTGGAATGAAGTTATTCTTGCTTGATTTAGTTCCTCGACTAAATCCTTTACCTTGACAGCTAGATCCTTTTGCTTCTTCAGCTCCTTTAACCTAATTTTTTGACTATCCTCAAGCAGTTTAATTCTCTCAATATAGTCGTCAACACTGTCCTTCTGCCGGTCTGCTTTTCTTATTTCGTCATCGTAAAGCGTTACGCCGGCAACACTGTCCAAAACTTTTCGACGTTCTTTTGCAGTCATCTTTGCCAGACTTGTTACATCGCCCTGCAAGACGATATTGTAGCCATCTGGTCTTGCATTGGCTGCTCCAAGGATTCTATGGAATGATTTTTGAGAACTCTCCTCGCCATTAAGATGGTAATTTGTAACTACGTTACCCGTCTTGGTCAATCTAATCGACCTTGACATCCTAACTTCATCCATGTTCAAAGGTAATCTCCTGCGCCCGTTATCCAAACAAGGGTTGGCGAACACTAAAGTGACGCTGCATGACCTAGCAGCATTGTGATTATTGCCTCCGTTGAATATTAGATCTTTAGAGTTCTGTGCTCTAATGGTTTTATTTGACCTAGGGCCAAGAACAAATTGTATTGCGTCTCCACAATTCGATTTACCCGACCCATTTGGCCCTGTGATAGCGGTAAATCCTCTTTCTAGAGGGATTGTTACCTCTCCTCTGAATGATTTGAAATTTGAAACTTCAAGTGCTTTTAGATACATCCCAATCCCTCTAGTGGAAAATAATCCCAACCTTATTCATTAGAGCGGGTCTGTAAGGGTCTTAAAGTATACTAGTGTTGAGTACTCAATACAGCGTTTTTAACAGGTCGAATTATTCACCGAAATCGGCTAAATTGAACCCGAAAAATCACATTTTCCACATCCAGCGCCTTCACAATATGGACAAGTAGCCTGTACCCTCAATGAATTATTACTTCGCATAGTCAATTTTGAGTCCCTATGCATCAAAGGAGATCTTGCTACTCGCTTCTGTTTACCGTGCAATTCAGGGAGTGGTTGTGCTACAGTTCCATACTTAGAGCGAAATTTCTCAGCAACTACTCGCCGCTTTTCCAATCTCTTGTTTGTCAAGTCTATTGCTTCAGCTTCCCAATATTTTGGCCCTCTCATCATAAATGCGCCTAGTATTGCCATTCCTAATTGGACAACTAATGGTGAAACATCCAACGGTATCAAACTTGCAATCCCTTCAGAACTAACTGATGTTGGAAGCAATTCCAATCTATCTAAAATTGCCAAACCAAACAGCGTACAACCGCCAATGAATGCCATTTTCCTAAGACGTTTCGCCCATCTACCTTGTTGCGGGAATTTGAATTTGCCGACAAAAATCATGAACAATCCCTCCGCCAATAACAGCAGGTCTGCACCATTCCAGTCACCTGAATTACCCAGGCAGAAACTGTCGTTACCATCTGCAAGTTCAGATTCTATTTCCGATATTGCGCAGTGAGGTTCCAACATTTTCAAAACATCCAGTTTATCATTACCTGCTCCATCTATGAGTTGAGGCGCAACTAGACCAAACTGAACATTTGCGATAACAAAGGCAACCATCGAAACGCCAACTATAGTGGCTATGTTACGACGGACGCTCCCCATGAACACCCTACACATAACTCGTTTGATAGTGCTGTCGCTCAAACAGTTCAAAAGTGAGAGTAATTTGGCTTAATCTGCTCCCTATGACGAATATAGCCATTATCGGCAGCGGCATCGCTGGACTGTTTTCTGCAATTAAATTAGCAAACAATGGACATTACATCACTATTATCACCAAACAGAGAGTTAAGGATTCTTCAACAAATTGGGCTCAAGGAGGCATTGCTGGCATTCTTGATAAAACCAATAGTTTGGGCAAAGAAGCACATATCAAAGACACTTTAAGATCCGGTGATGGATTGTGCGATGAAACTGTTGTTAGGGAGGTTATCGAACAGGCTGCTGATTGTATCAATGAATTGGTCAATATTGGAGTTAAATTCGAGAAAGATAATGATGGTGAATTTAAACTTGCCAAAGAAGGAGGTCACTCTGAGCGTCGTATTCTTCATGCAAAAGATGCAACAGGAAGGGAAATTGAAAGAGCATTAATCGATGCTGCCAAACTACATCCAAATATTACACTAATGAGAAATACCCTCGCTGTTGATTTGATTCAAAGACAACACGGTAATGCAACAAAGGGGGTATGCGGCGTCTGGTGTTTCAATCAAGAATCAGGAGAAGTCATTACATTAGCAGCGGATTCAGTGATTTTAGCGACCGGAGGAGTCGGACAATTATGGGCAAAAACTACCAATCCAAATGTCGCAACAGGTGATGGGATTGCCATGGCATTCCGTAGTGGTGCAGCAGTAAAGGATATGGCTTTCATTCAATTTCACCCTACCGCACTTGCGATTGAAAACGATAGACCATTTCTGATTACCGAAGCATTGAGAGGAGAGGGTGGAGTTATACTTGATGAAGAAGGTGTAAAAAGATGGGAGATAGAATGTGAGCAAAATTTTACTAAGGGAATAGAGGCGCCTAAACCGGATGAATATTCATTTACTCTTGAGTTTTCAAATCTTGGTTCGATGGCTACAAGAGATATTGTTGCTAGAGCAATAGACCAAAATTTGAAGCAGACTGGGCAGAAGTCAGTTTACCTAGTTACCTCACACCTCGACAAAGAAATGTTAAGAAATTCATTTCCAAACATGCAAAATTACCTAGATAAATTTGAATTAGAACTAGGGGTTGATCACTTACCAATTTCCCCCGCAGCACACTACATTGTTGGTGGCCTTGACGTAGACCAATATGGAAGGCCAAAAATTCACAACTCAACTGAGATTATCCCGTACCTGTATGCAATAGGCGAGGTAGCATGTACTGGAATGCATGGAGCTAATCGGCTCGCATCTAACAGTTTACTGGAGGCAGTTGTATTCGCAGATAATGCTGCAAAGCACATAATTGATAATCCGCCAACCGAAATTAACCATGAATTACCAGATTGGCGTGCTGATGGACTAGATGTGCTAAGTGAACACGCTCCAATCATAAATGACTTAACAATGCTAAAAGACACGATGTCAAGTGAGGTTGGAATAGTAAGAAATAATCAACGCTTGAATAGGGCAAATAGAAGGATAAAATTACTTGAAAAAGAAATTGCAATGATTTGGAAATCATCCAAACCATCTAGAGAAATCGTTGAGCTAAGAAATCTAATCCAAGTTGCTAATTTGGTAATCCATGATGCTATTAACCGAAGTGAGAATAGAGGATTGCACTTCAACACTGACTTAGTATAAACTCAATGATTCAATCAATTCGCTGAGTAATTGATTTAATGGAGTAAACAACCCATATTTCTCCGCTTTGTTTACTATCATACGATTTAGGAATTGTATCTCGGTAGGTTTTCCCAACCTTACATCTTGAAGCATGCTACACATGTTATCCTTGGTTTTTTCGAGTACAGACCGTAGATTATCGATTAAAGTATTGTCATCCTCTAAACTAACGCCTTCTAATCTTGCAACCTTAGCCCCTTCCAACATTACTTCAGTGCATGTTTCAAACATTCCGTCATTGAGTAGTTCACCATTAGTTTTCCCAGTAATTGCAGCAATTGGGTTAATTGCTATATTTATCAAAACTTTTGACCATATCATTGCTGATCCTTCACCACCCCAAGTTGGGTTTAAGCTCGCAGATTCAAGTATGCTCATCAATCCTGACAACTGTTCCATTTCTGGACTGTTCATAGTTTGGCCGAAATTAATCGAACCTAATCCTGCCCACTCAATATAACCCGGTTCCTTTCTCCATACACCGTGAGTAGTTGTAGCGGGAATTATTCGATGTGAACCAAATTCACTTGAACCTGATTCAATATGTCCAAGTCCGTTACTCAAGATAATAACTCTAGTACTATTATTGCTGAACCGTTTTGCTAGTTTGAGTAAATCTTTAACATCACCAGCTTTTGAGGTTATGAAAATGTAATCAGCTAACTCATCGAATACTGAGTTAGTTTCAACGTCTGATATGGAAAGTAGATATTGATCTGGCGACAAATTAAATTTATCAATTCCATTCACATTAATGCCGTTCACTGCAAGCGCAGCAGCGTGATCACCTCTGCCGTGAATGAGCACCTCTATAGATTCTAGTTGTGCTAATTTTGCACCAATTAAGGTACCGATATTTCCCGCGCCCAAAATAACAAATTTCATAATATCACTCATGAGTAACTTCCTAAGTAAATGTAAACTTCTCCGTCCTCATAATCAATATACATTGTAGATAACAAGCTTTCTGAAGGATTGAAACTAAATCTATTCTCACCTGGAGTTAGTTCAGTTACAGATTCAATTATTGACCACTCTTCAGCATTTTCCCCTGAGGTTGTTTGAACAATATTTACTCTGGTGGTTGAATTGTCAGGACTATGAATGACAAATTCAGACATATTATTGCCAGATAACTCTCCGTTTGCAGCAGAAGCCCAAAGTGAACTCCACATGCGATAGAAATTGTTATTTCTTTCAAATATGAGTTCTGGACCATACTCTATAGAGATGATACTTTCTGGAATAGGATACAATTGTTGCGAACATATTGATGCTTGGTCATCTTCATTCAAGATGATTAATAATGATTCATTTTCTTGAATAGCAGGTATCATTGAGCTTGAGCGATAGTTAGTATTCCATACCCATTGCTGCGATTGATTACTTGGTTTCGTTGGAGTACTGGCCATGGGGTTAAGTCGGCAAGTTTGATCGGATACTGAAAGAATATCTCCAGAATTTAACTCTGACCCCCAACCTCTCACAGCAGTGGAATCAATTAACGTACCATTCTCTGGTGTAATGAACCTCATTGGAAGTTTTGGGTTTTCTGGTGCGAAGCTATGTTCTCCAACCTTTATTACATTCAGAACATAAGATCTCAGTAATATTACTGGGTCTCGACCTTTAATACAAATTTCATTGATTCCTTCCGTTATCTCCGCTTCTAGACCTTGGTAACCTTCAATCCAATACATCCTAGTTTCAAAATCAAAATCCGATGCTGAATTAGGGAATGATACATTGTAGGGTTTTTCACTATCCGAGAATACTTCTATACATCTCATTACATCATCTGACTCATAATTCATGTACCAACTAGAATTAACGTATTGAGTTAAAATTGGTGTAAGTTTAATCGGTGAAATGGATGGCTCATTGTTGATGTATGTGACCAAATATACCTCATCTAAAGTTGGGCTGTATTGAGATGACTTCCAGCTTACATTCAACAAAACTGTCGAGACCATACCAGGTAAAATCTCATCTCCACAGCCTGTTGATGTTGATGAATTACGCTCATCATCGCTACATATCCATGTGAAAGTCCAGCTTTGTGATACAACGCTATCGGAAGCGGCCAAATCAATTTGCCAATATTGAGTAATTGATGCAACATTTACAATATCTATCTCCAGAGTACCATCCCATGAACCATTAGTTTCGCTTATAGTAACAGAATTGTTGAATTCGTATGAAATATCTTTATCCCAATCCTCATCCATTGCATAAGGGGTTTGACCAGGCAGTGCTAATAGAAAAATCACGAATAACAAAATCCCCATCCGCTTGAGACTATCATAATCCACTTCTTTTGCCTCATCCAAAATTAATGGAACCCGCCTATCAGCACCTAGTAGCAGTAGCAACGGGAAAATTATACCAAGGATTGGCAGCCAAATATTGAAACTAGCAAATGACTCAAACATCCAGGCAAAGGCTAGGATAATTGCAAACAAGAATAGTTGATTGGTTGAATTTCTTGCCTCAGACATACTAGTTCTAGCAATAAGTAAGCGACCACCTGGGAATGTAGGAATTGGAATTAGCGAAATCCAGCCAAAGAAACACAACATTGAACCTGCTTTGGATAATGGATGAGCCCATACAATTTCGGTTGTCACTCCGTCAGAGTATAATGGACTCAATAAGTTGACAATAAGCGGCATCTCAGGTACGTATTGCATGGATGATACCGCTACTAATTCTGGGGTTAAGTATAACCCGAATAACCACAAAACTACTCCTGTAGCAACCATAGTAGTTGGTACTATCAAAGCGCTCCAGCCTAACATTTCTCGGTTCTTCCATGGTCTTGCATCCATTCTTGGTAATGAAGGTATTATCAGAATTCCAAACGGCCAAATTAGTAAGGATTTAGGCATTATACCTATGCTAAATAACGAAATTGATGGGTCAGGTATTGGCGTTAGATGTCCGACTCTTAACCCATGCCTATCAGCATGGATTTTTTGGAGGAATGAGGCTAGAATAATGGCAGCAAAGATTGGTAATGTGTAACCAACAAATGCGTCAAGGAATAATGACTCAACAAACCAACCACCACTCGGTCTAGCATCTTCGATCCAAAGCATTCCAGCGATAGTAGCGGTGATTAGTGAAAATGACCAGAATCCAATAGTGGTTTTTGATGAGGGAAATTGTCTTTCTGGGCTTGGAATCACTTGAATAAACCACGGCTCACCAACCTGTAATTTAGCCAACCAGCCTAAATTATCCAAATGGAGGTTTAGTTTTTCTAACTGAGTGTGCACTTCGGTTGATTCTTTTTCAGTCACCTTCCAAACAGGCCACTTAGTCCCTCCAAGTTGGCCAGTGACAACAAAAAATCTGGAAATTATACTACCAAGTAATTCTTTTTGTCCCCAGACTCGCTTATGGGCCTTTAATTGAGATAAATCTTCTTCGATAATCGTAGCCGATTCTGCGTCATCGCTACTCATTGGACCACCTCACAAAGGGTGTGTGTAGTTCTTTCCTACTTTAATCATCGTTGAGAATTTCAAACTTATTTATTCTTGAAACGCTTGAGTCTAAAGGTTTCTTCACGTTCCATTTCTTCAAGTCTGAGTTGAATAAACACCTTTGCTTCTTCTAATTCTGGAATTACTTTGAATTCTAGTGCGTTTACCCTACGCTTCGTCGCTTCAATTTCCTCTAGTAACCGCTTTAGTGTCGCTTCCATCTCGGAAGCGGTAACTATTTTCTCGATTAATTCACTAAATGAATCACTAGCCTCGTCAATGTAAGGTGATGATCCGATATAACCTACTCCACGCTCTTGAAAGGTGGATTTTAGATTGGTTCCACTAACGCTTGGGACTACAACACCCATAATATTACGTCTTTCAACTTCCACCTCGGGGTGAGCACTGTTAGCGATTGCTGCAGCTCTAACTGCCAAACCTCCATCGATTGCATTCGCTAGATCAATTCTTTGCTTGGCTAGCCTGTAGGCATCAGTGAGCTCTCGTTTTGCTTCAATCATCTTTGACAATAATTGCCTAAACTCATGGAACAAGCCATCTCTTTTCATTTTGAGAAGTTTGTACCCATTCTTGGTTTGTTTAATTCGTGCTTTCAGCTTAATCAATTCACTGCGAGTTGGTTTAATGTCCAATGCCATGAATATCTCTCCTGATTCACTCTTTGTTTTCTGGGTGATACTTTTCGATCCACTTTTGATCTAATCTAACTAGATACTTGGTGTCAATAGATGCCATCAATGTCCAGCACAAGTCAAGTGTTTCGTCGATTGAACGGTCTTCGTCCCTAGTTTGACGTAGGAACTGGTCCTCAAATACTCCAGAGAAATCTAGGAGTTGCTTGTCACGCTCATTCAGTGCATCTTCACCAACAATCGCCACTAGACCTCTTAGTTCTCTACCTTGAGCATATGCAGCATACATTTGGTCTGATACAGATTTGTGGTCTTCTCTAGTTGTCTTTTCTCCGATACATGAACCCATAAGCCGT
>MDTG01164978.1_pt1 | contig 31137 bp, 23 predicted proteins | sample 811421 | NCBI WGS metagenome assembly MDTG01 (sample SAMN05326645, study PRJNA326480) | marine metagenome | isolation source: seawater | place: Pacific Ocean: South East | collected 2011
AACCATACATGTTGATGTATTTGCATCTACCCAGTTAACCTTAGCTCTATCATGTGTTATATCTGTAACACTAAAACCTGTTGGTTGTGGACTATTACAAGTAGATGGATAAAAACATGAATTATCATTTACTGTTGCTAATGGATTATAATTTAGCGCTACAATATCAATACAGCCATATATTGGGTATATACATGAACTATCATCAACTAAAGCATCCGGATCAAAATTAAGAGCTAAAGGATCTAAACAACCTAGATCAGAACAAGAATCAGTAGAAATATTAGTTACCCATTCCCAACCACAAGTAACAGGATTAAAAGAGTTGCTAATATCAAAATTACATGTAGGAGCATTGTTTTGATTACCATTTACAGGTTCTCCATATAAAACGCTTAGTGTATCTTGGTATAATCCAATCCATGCATACCATCCAATTCCTAGAATATTAACAATTTCTTGTTCTAAAAAATTATTTTCAGATATATTGTCAATAACAGTCAAATATCCATTATGAGCGTTGCAAAGACTATCCGCAGTTGTCCAATTTGTTACAGAATTAGATAAATAATAATAATTGCTGTTATGAACACCTAATAAACTATAATTAGTAGCAAATGATGATGATAATAATGTGTCTTTTTCTAATATATAATATGGAGATAGAGCAGTATCATTTGCCCAATCATGCCATGTTCCATTAGATTGAATTTGCGCATAATTACATGTATTGTTAGGTGCCCCAGAATTGTTAGGTTCTCCTGTATCCCAATTAAAGAATATAGTGTTACTTGTATACCCACAACAAGAATTATCATCTATTGTTGCTAGTGGATTATAATTTAGTGCTATTGAATCTGTACATCCAAATATAAATGGAGAATACAAACATGTACTATCATCTATTGTAGCATAAGGATTGTAGTTATTGGCAAGTGAATCTATACAGCCATATATTGGGTATATACATGAACTATCATTAGTGTTTGCTAAAGAATCAAAATTAATAGCATTTGTATCTGTGCATCCATATATTGGATATATACATAAACCATTCTCATTAGTAACTGTTGAATCATAATTTAATGCTGATGGGTCCATGCACCCATATATATACGGAGTAGAACATGAATCATTATGAATACCAATATCTTGCCAATTATCTTTAGGTCTAACAAGCCACTCTGAATTCTGAGTATTAGTCCCAGATGATAAAGACCAATCTGTATTACCATGAACAATATTACATTTCCTAATTAGCGTGTGATCCTTTGTTCCATTTATTACACCACCTACATTCCATCCACTTCCAGGATCTGGACCATCCTCACCAACTAAATCTATAAGTATTCCGTTTTTTGCAAGACCAACAGCGTCATCACCACTCCAAGTTGCTTGTGTCCATGACAAATCACCGGCAGATGAAATAACTGCATTAACACTAGAACTAGAACTATATACTATAAATACATCATCAGGAGCAAGGTTTCCTGTAAGACTTAAAGTTGCTTCTGGCCAAACTCCTCCATTAGTAATCTTCCATATCTCATATTGTGATAAATCTACAGATACACCGCTACCATTATATATTTCTATATATTTATTATATCCACTCCCTTCAGCGTATTCAGATATAAATATATTATAAGTACAACTTGAATCCGAACAAGTTGCGTTAGAGTCATAATTGAAAGCAGTAGAATCCATACAACCATATATACAATATAAACAAGAACCGTCATCACATGTTGCTATAGAGTTATAATTTGAAGCTGTTGAATCCATACAGCCTGTTAAACCAGTACATGAACCATCATCACAAGTAGCAGTAGAATCATAATTACATGATGTAGGAGCTGTACAGCCATATATACAATATGTGCATGATCCATCATCTATAGTAGCATTAACATTGTAATTGTTAGCTAAGGAATCCATACAACCATAGATTGCATTTCCAGGGCATGGATAATTATGTACACCTATATTAGACCAATCATCTTGTGAGAGAACAATCCATTCAGAATTTAATGTATCAGTACCAGCAGATTGACTCCAATTAGTGTTTCCAGTATTTACTGAACATTTTCTTACTAGAGTATGATTCTTTGTAGCATCATTTACACCCGCAACATCCCATCCACTACCAGGGTCTGGTCCGTCCTCACCAACTAAATCTATAAGTATTCCGTTTTTTGCAAGACCAACAGCGTCATCACCACTCCAAGTTGCTTGTGTCCATGATAAATCACCGGCAGAAGAAATAACTGTATTAACATTAGAACTAGAACTATATACTATAAATACATCGTCATGAGCAAGGTTTCCTGAAAGACTTAAAGTTGCTTCTGGCCAGGTCCCTCCATTAGTAACCTTCCATATCTCATATTGTGACAAATCTACAGATACACCGCTACCATTATATATTTCTATATATTTATTATATCCACTCCCTTCTGCATATTCTGAAATAAATAGATCAAGATTAACATAAATACAAGAACCATCATCAACAGTAGCTAATGTATCATAATTATAGGCAGTTGAGTCTGTACAACCAAAAACAGGCGGATGGTGAGCAATAATAAGTGCTTTCATACCAAATGCAATATGTGGTTGACATACATAATAAAAGGTATGACAATCATCAGGGACATAATAGCCTGTTGTTGTACCATAACCAAAGTTAAACCCACCTGGTATCGGTATTGTGTCATTAACTAACCATGTAGTATCTGCAACTTCAACTGCATTGTGACCAGCTCCAAGATTAAAAAATATAGTATCGCCAACATCACAAACAATAGTATCAGGAACAAAAGACATTCCAGCTGTTGTAATTGTATAAGAACTATAATCGCAGCTATCATTATCAATTGTTGCAAGAGAATCATAATTAATTGCATTAGGATCCATACATCCATAAACTGGAGGAGTCCAGCTAGTAATTGCTGCATCTAATAAACTCTCGATTGTCGATGCATTCTGTGCTGTAACACAATATGCAGCACAAAATGTTGTATAAGACCTGTCAGGATATATAACATAATAACTAGGTGTGTAATATAACTGATAATTTATAGTAACTGGCGAGATATTATTGACAATTGGGAAAGTAGCACCATGAGTAGTAGCAAAATGAGCTATAGCTGAATCATTAGTACTGACATTAGTCTCTAAACCTATAAATCTGGCTATATCAGTACCACTTGGTCCATTGGTAAGATACGAATTCTCAGTGCCAGAAGCATGCGTAATACAATGTCCACAAGTAACGCTCATTAACTCAAGGACAACTACCTTTCCACTATCAAGATAATTATATAATGAATGTGAATTACCGTTTATATCTGTTACATTTATATCAGGTGCATAACCAGTACCATCTAACATGCCAGCTTGGGAGAAAAGGTTAACAGAAAATAAAAAAGATATAATTAATAGTAATACTGTTCTCATAATGATCAAATTTTTAATTAGACTTCAAATATATTGAATTATATAAACAGACAATATATTTTGCAAATTTTTAAATCAAAATGAAAATAAATACACTAAATCTAATCTATTTTAAAGAATTTATTAGATACATCATTAATCATTATAATATACAATCCATTAGAAAGATTAGATACGTCAATAATTTTTACTTGGGTATCTTTCTCATAAGTATTTATTATTTCACCTAAAATATTTCTAATCTCTAACTTACCATTTATAAGACTCTTTATGATAAGTTTATCTTTTGTGGGATTTGGATAAAGCGCAATATCTTCGGGAACAATATTCTCAATATTAGTCTGTGGACTAGAACTGATATTAAACATATCCAGACCTGCCTCAACCCAATGTCCACCTTGAGCATCCCAATCTGCTGTCTCAATAAACAATTGCATAGTTGATGTAAGTGTAATATATTGATCTAACTCAAAACTTCTTAAATTCCATTGTCCTAAATCAGTATCATTTGCTGTTTTAGTTTCTAGAACAACAATGGAATTACCATTACTTATACTAACTGTGAAAGTATCATTTGCAGGACTCCCTCCACCCCATCCTCCACCACCATTTGCGAACCATGAATGGTAGTTTAAGAAATATGACTGATTAGACGTTAAATCAAATAAAGGAGACACTAAAATAGTATTATAATCATCAACATCATTACTGCCAGTCTGACTTCCTGCAGTTAATCCAGTTACATATGCATAATCATAGCAATCTAAACTAATATCCATATCTGGATTAAAATTTTGCCCAAAACTTGATGTACCTTCTGGAAGGCCTCTTTCCCATCTACCAGGATCATTTGCACCAATACCTCCACTAACACTCCATCCAAAATCAAACGTAAAATCGTCATAATATCCATCTTGTAATACAATTGTAAGATTACTGCTATTTGAATTTATGTTTTCATTAGTACATAGTGTTATATATCCCCATTTTCCAGCAATAACTTCGTAATTACCATCATACATATTAGCTACATTAAAGTTACCATTTGGATCAGAAGTTAGTGTATAAGAAAAGTCATTATTATATATTAGTATCTGTGCATTAGCAATACCATTTCCATTAATATCAGTTACAATACCATTAGCAGAAAATGGAGTAAGTGGAACTAATTGCGCATCAACAGTTGTAATATTTCCATTTGATAGGTTTGTAGAAACAGTATCACTAACATAACCAGCCTTAGAGAATAAAATGTCATAAGAACCTGAACTAGCTATCCCAGATGAATAATTACCACTTACATTTGTAGATGAAGTTATTGAAGTGTTTAGGATTTCAATATTCGCAGATATAATAGGGTTAGTAGTATTAGCATCAGTTACTGTTCCATCTAAATAACAAGCCCGTTGAAATTGTCTCTCATAAATTAATAATTTAGCAGCTTGATTAGCTCCAGAATTAATGTCTGATGAGATAATATTTCCAGATGGGAAAAAGGGATATGTTCCCCAGTTACCATCAAACCCATCTCCACTACCTGGGTACGAATCATAATAAGCAACCTCAACCATATTATTTGGGTAAGTTATATCATGCACCGTAGTTCCATCTCTATAATATGATGTAATTAAAAAATTACCATCAACATGTGTATTATGTGGTATAGAGTTTGAACCAGGGTTAGATTGAATTCTATCAACTTCTTGGATATTATTTAAGTCAGTAATATCATATGCAGCTAAATATGCATCAGAACGCTCGTCAGTTGTAAAAACAAACTCTCCATTATCAGATACCCAAGCATTATGAGTAAAAGCACTTGGAGTAGGTGTAGTTCCTAATGTCTGCGGATTACTTTTATCACTTACATCAACTATATAAAGTTCTCCAGCATAAATACAGCCTGCATACATAGTATCTCCTCTAGTCATTCCATCATGAATATACTCATCATCCCATTCTCCTAAATAGATCGGATTAATAGGATCCGCATCAACATCTAAAAAAATAGCTCCATCTGCTGGACTACTTCCAGTATTAGAACTAGCACCAAATATATATGCAATTCCATTCTCATCAATATATATATTATGAGCAGCCGTGAATTCTACTGAAGCACCTGTCGTAGGATTTGAAAAATTCTTAACATGCCAATATGTATTACCTGTCATATCAGTAAGATCTACTATAAGCAAACCTGTATCTGATTCAGTAGTTACGTACGCATAGTCTCCCCAAGTCTTGATATCTCTCCAAGTTGAATTAATATCAGGAATATAAAACATCTCAATAGGATTAGTACCATTAGTAACATCAACAACAGAAAAACCATCATTTAATCCAACTAATGCAAATTCATTTCCATTTGCATCTACCCAACCCCATATATCACTTCCTTCAGAATTAACAGAAGTCCATTCATATGAACCCATAAGTAAAAGATTCATGCTGTTTTGTGATAAGATCGTAAAAGGTATTGTTAATAGTAATATTAGTATCAGCTTCTTCATATTTAAAATTATTTTAGTTTGTACAAAAATAATATTAATTTCCACTAAATGAATTAATAACAATATCAAAAAAAATAAACTTATTAGATCATAATATCTTCTATAACATTAAGTTAAAACAATCATGCAGGTTTAAGAGAAGTGCAAAATGTATTTTTTTTATTAAATTTGCTGATATTCAATATATTATGAGTAAGCTAATTAAAATTATTTTTCTGTTATTTATATGCTTTGCATTATCAAAAAGTGTATTTAGTAAATTAAATGGTTCTCCAGGAGCAAAGACGAATTCTCCAACAGATGGTAATGACTGTACGGTATGTCATTCTGGAACAGCTAATACTGGTAATGGGACTGTTTCAATAAATACTAATATACCGTCAAATGGATATACACCTGGTCAGACATATTCAATCGATGTTCAGATAAGTCAAAGTTCTATCAATAGATTCGGTTTTGAAATTACCAGTGAGGAAAATAACTTTGGTAGTGGTAAGATTGGTTCATTTGGAATTACAGATCCGAACTCTACAAAATTCACAAACAATAATAACGCCATAACTCATAAACAAACAGGTATTACAGGTAATGGCGCAAGAACATGGAATATGAACTGGACTGCCCCTACCTCAAATAACTCTGGAGGAGTGATCTTTTATGTAAGTGCAATAGCTGCAAATGGCAATGGTAATAGTTCTGGTGATGAGATATATACAACATCTAGAGGGTTTTCTGAAGCAACATCTACTGTTAACAATGAAGTTAGTGATATTAAAGTCTTCCTTAATATATCAAATAATGATATTATGATTAATTCTAATAATCCAGTTTTAATTAGTGACTTAAAAATATATGATGTTTCTTCAAAACTAGTATACAATAAGAAAAATACATATCTACCAGCATTAATTAAAAACAACTTATTTAATCCAGGTATTTATATTATTAAAATGCAAACATCAAAAGGGAAAAATATTCAAGAAAAAATTATCTTACCTTAATTCCCAATAATCTCAAATTCTGTTCTTCTATTATTCTTTCTACCATCAATTGTTTTATTACTATCAATTGGATTAGTTGACCCATATCCTTTAGCAGTAAGCTTACTTTTATCAATACCTTTATCAATAAGATATTCAACAACTGCTTCAGCTCTTCTTTGTGACAATCGATTATTAAGCAATTCTGAACCTGTATTATCCGTATGACCAGATAATTCAACAGACAGATTTGGAAATTGATTCATTAATAACACTAATCTATCTAATTCAGCATAGGAATCTTCTTTAACTAAAGACTTACCAATATCAAAAAAAACATTTCTTAACGCAATCTTACTACCAATATCAATATACATTAATGATATATCTTTCTCAATCAAATTATATGTATTTCCTTTTGGAATATCAAAATTCTCTGAATGAAACAGATATTTTTCTGAACTTACAGCAATACCATAATTTTTACCAGATGGTAATGAAATTAGAAACTTTCCACTAGATGAGTTTGAACGTAACTGAATATACTCCTTACCTGTCGAATTATCTGTTATTACAATTTTAGCATCTATTGGATCTTCAGATATAATATCTAATACCCTTCCTTTGAAAACAGTAAGATTCTTTACATTTAAATCTATTGGTTCAGCAATGAATGAATCTTTAATTGGATTAGCAATACTAGCAATTAATTGCTCTTCTGAATCTATTGATTGTGGTTTATCACTCCCCAAATATGTAACTTTATAAATATCCATGCCACCTTTACCTCCATTTCTATTAGAACATATATATGCATATTTTCCATTAGCTGTAGAAGAATAAAATAAGTCATCATATGGAGAGTTTATTGGAAATCCAAGATTAATAGCAGGTCCCCAATGTCCTAATTCATCAACATATGAAACAAAAATATCATAACCACCCATAGAGTTATGACCTTGAGAAGAAAAATACATTGTTTTACCATCAGGATGCATATACACAGATCCTTCATGATATTTAGTGTTTACCTCATGACCAGCAGATTGACCTTTTCCCCAAATATTTCGTTCCTTATTCATAATTCCAGAAAACATAATATCCCAATCATTAGAATATCCACCATCAGTCAGATAATATATTTTAATATCAGCTGGGTCGTAAGATGCTAAAGTTTCATTATTTATAGTATTAACAGAATTTCCTATCTTACCCATTTTTCTTTCTGGAGCCTCCCATATAGTACCATTTAATTTTGATTCAAAAACATCTGCATTATTATTCTCTATTTTATAAATAAGTAGCCTTTGCCCATCATATGAAAGTCCACCGGAAACATCATCCTTATCTGTATTCAATATCGAGATAGGTGTAATAGAATTCCATTTTCTATCTACAAGGGTTGAAAAATATATATCGTTATCATATCTGCCAATTTCATCTTCTATATTTTCATTAGGTCTATTAGATGTAAAAATTAGAAACTCTCCATCGCTAGTTAAACAAGGACTCCAATCATCATCACTAGAATTTAATCTAATATTATCAATCCATACTTTCTTAGGCTGACTAGATAACTCTATTGCGCTCTGACATTCTTTGATATATTTTTTGTAGAAATCATCATATGGTTTAAAATCTTTATCTTTTTGTAGCTTTTTAAAAATCCTAAAATTGGATATAGCCTCTTTATATCTTCCTTCTAGTTGTAAAGCCATAGAATAATAAAAATAGATATTAACTGGTGCATCTTTTTCATTAACATACATTTTCATGGCCCTATCTAAAAATATGAATGATTTATATTTGCTATTAGTGTACAGATAAGCGTTCCCAAGCTTTATATTAAGCTCTAGATTAGAAGGATTAAATTTATTTGCTTTTAGATAATAATATATTGCCTTATCAAAATAATCAAGTGGATCTTTTCTAGAGAAAATTGCTTTATTAGCTTGTTCGAGATATTGATCTCCATCCTTTATATATTGTAATGCCTGTTTTAGACCCTCTTTATCTGATTTAAAGTTAGAAGACTTAAAATCAATATTTTGAGCATAGAGATAATCTGCTGATAAAAAGATAAGAAACAATATATATATAGATCTAATAGCAATCATTTATAAGATATTTATTAACTAATTTTAGCCCTAGATTGTATGCTTTCTCCCAATCTTCACACGCACCTTCCTCGTCACGAATCATCTGCTTAGTAATTCCACGATTTAAATAAGCTTTTGAATAATTAATATCTAATTCAATGGCTATATCAAAATCATTAATAGCAGAGATATAATCTTTTTCCACATGAGAAACAATTCCTCTATTATTATAAGGAGGAGCATAATTAGGGTTTAACTTAATTGCTTTATTGAAATCTGCTGCTGCTGCTGAAAGATCTTGCATTTCAAAATACAACCTTCCTCTATTATTATACGCTATTTCATATTCTGGATCTTTTTCTATTGATAGATTATAATTAGCAAGCGCTTTTTCAAAATCTTCATTTATTCTATAGATTGCAGCTAAATTATTATAAAAAATAGACCTCTCATCTAATAAAATAGCTGCTTTATAATCTTTAATAGCTTCTTCATACATTTTAACTTTACGATAACAACCTGCTCTATCATTATATGCATTTGCTGTAGGTTTTATTTCTAAAGATTTTGAATATGAAGCCATTGCTTTATCTATTTTACCCTGTAAGAGCATTATAATAGCCATTTCATAATAAGCTTTATGATGATTATTATCAATTGATATTATTAATTGATAATCTGCTAATGCTAAACTATCATTATTTATACTTCTATAAATCTCTGCTCTCTTATATAAATATAAGGTATTTGCACTATCTAAACTGATAACGGTAGCAAAATCCAATAATGAATTTTTGTAATTAGATAATTGAGAATAGACTATTGCTCTATTAAAATATGCAGAAATAAATAATGAATCTATTTCAATTGCTGCTGTAAAATTATTCACAGCATCAGTATAACTTCCAAGCTCTACAAAATATACACCTTTATTATAATAATCCCTAGATAATTTAAGCTTCTCTTGATTCTCATTAAAATCTAAAATTGAATCAGTAAATTTTTTTTCATTATTTTCTAATAATGTATCCAAATTCTGACCGATACAAATATTTGATATTAGTATAAATAAAATGAATATCCTAAATAAGTTTTCCATTATTAAAAATATAAACGTAAAAGTAGTTTTTTTTGTATGTTACAAATAATAAATAGTCTAATTATTTTTAACATTTTAAATGATAATTATTAATATTTACTCAAATATACCATATTCAACAGATTATATATTTAGCAATTAAGAACCTATAATTACACTTAATATAGGTATTTTAAAATACTGAATATTAGATATTTATATTAACTATATGACAAGATGACATGCGGTAAACTGTACAATGTTTTGAGTTATTTTTAAGTTATCTGTATAATATTCAGTTTTTGTAGTTTTGCAATATGAGAATTGATATACTTAGTATTTTACCTGACTTTTTTGTTGGAGCATTTGAACATTCAATTTTAAAACGTGCTAAAGAAAAAGGTATAGTTAATATCCAGATCCATAACATAAGAGACTACTCGTCTCAAAATCAAAAAAGTGTTGACGATTATCAATATGGAGGCGGATCAGGTATGGTAATGAATATACAACCGATAGATAATCTAATAACAAAACTTAAAGACGAAAGAGATTATAATGAGATTATCTACCTAACGCCAGATGGAGAAAAACTAGACCAAACTATCTGCAATCAACTCTCTACATTAAGAAATATAATTCTACTTTGCGGTCATTACAAAGGAATTGATCAGAGAATAAGAGATAATCTAATAACAAAAGAAATTAGTATCGGAGATTACGTATTAACAGGTGGTGAATTAGGAGCAATAGTCTTATCAGATGCAATTATTCGCCTTATTCCTGGAGTTATCTCTGATGAAACATCTGCACTAACTGATTCTTTCCAAGATAATCTATTATCCCCACCAGTTTACACCAGGCCATCTGAATACAAAGGATGGAAAGTGCCAGATATACTGCTCTCTGGTAACAATAAAGCAATTGAAAGATGGAGAGAAGATCAAGAAAAAATAAGAACTAAAAAATTTAGACCCGATCTATTAAAATAAAAATTTATCTACTAAATAATATAGACTTTCTGAAAATAAATTGTAATATTGCAATCCAATTTTTTAAAATAAATAATAAAGAGAATGAACCTAGTCGAAAGCATATCAAAAGAGATATCTACAAGCAACGAATTTCCTAAATTTAGTGCTGGAGATACTATTACTGTTTATTATAAAATTAAAGAAGGTGCTAAAGAAAGAACACAGTTTTTTAAAGGTGTAGTTTTACAAAGAAAAGGAAGTGGAACTACTGAAACATTTACTATTAGAAAAATGTCAGGAGGAATTGGTGTAGAAAGAATATTTCCTATAAACTCACCTGTTTTAGAAAAAATTGAAGTAAATAAAAAAGGAAAAGTAAGAAGAGCTAGAATATTCTATTTAAGAGAGCTTACTGGAAAGAAAGCTAGAATAAAAGAAGTAAGATAAACTTAATTATACTTACTTAACCCTTATCACTCAATTACTAAAAACTCTGTCCTTCTATTTTGTGCTCTTCCCTCATGAGTTTCATTAGATGTTATTGGTTTTTCTTCTCCAAAACCTTCAAAAGCTAACCTTTCCTTGCTAATACCATTAGCTATTAAGAATAAAGACACCTCCTTTGCTCTATTTTTAGAGAGTAATAAATTTGTATTGGCAGAACCTATGTTATCTGTATGCCCATGAATTGCAAGATTAAGTGAGTTATTTACTTTTAAATAATCAGAAAATGAAATAAGTATCTCTTCAGAAACTCTATTAAGATTAAATGAGTTGCTCGCAAAATAGATATTATCCAAACGAAAAGACTTTCCGCCAGCAAGCTTTTCTAATGTAAAATCTATTGTGCTAGGGGAATTAAAAATTTTTTCACTAGAAGAAATATATTCTGAATTAAAAGCGTAACCTTCTTTATTAATACTAATAAGAAAATCATCATCTCCTTTAAGATTAATAGCAATCGCATATTCACCATCCTGGACATTTACATTATATCTCTCCTTTGTCCGCAAATTCTTTATATCAATACTTGCATCACTAATAGTATTACTATTCTCATCCTTTAATACACCTTTAAGAAACAATATTTTCTGCGGTTTTGCTTTATCATATAAATCAAATTTAAATAGATCCCAACCACCAATACCTTCTAATTGATTTGAAGCAAAATAAGCCTTATCACCATCAGTACTAACAAAAAGACCTAGTTCATCAGAAACAGTATTTATTGGAAACCCTATATTTGTAGGCATACCCCATCTATTTAAACTATCTTTTCTTGAATAAAAAATATCATAACCTCCAACTGATGGAAATTGTTCTGAAGAAAAAAACAGCGTCTCATTATCAATGTGCAAGAAAGGAGATTTCTCATTATCTTTTGTGTTAATATTTTCACCCAGATTTTCTGGATTACTCCACTCACCATTTTCATCTCTTCTGATAATATAAAGATCAGAACCTCCGAATCCTCCAGCCCTATCACTTGCAAAGATAATTTCCTTTCCATTAGCAGAAACAGTAGGTTGAGATTCCCAACTTTTCAAACCATTAATTTTCTTTTTAAAGGCCATAATTTCAGACCAACCTGTATCATTCTTATAAGTATAAAATAAATCGCAATTATTATAACCATTTAATAAGCTAGAGCATTTTGTAAAATACAATATTCTATTATCAATTGTAATACTTGCCCCACCTTCATTTGAATTTATATTAAATGGAGGAGGCATTAGTAATCCTGAACTAAAATCAGAATCTTCTTTACTACTGTATATAAACTTTTCCTGTACAAAGTCTGTTAAACTACCTAAATCAGTATTTACACCTCTTCTAGTAAAAAAAAATAACTCCTGATCAGGTGAAAGAATAGGTAGATATTCATCTGCTTTTGTTGAAACTCCTGTTACAATTTTTGGTATAAAAGGGACTGGATTCTGAATTATTTCAGCAATAACTTGTGCTCTTTTTTGCATTCTAACTGCTTCTTCTATATTTATTCCATCTAACCCCAAAGAAAGAGCCTTCTTAAGATACTTATCAGCATATATATACATCCTGCGATTAAAATTAATTTTACCTAACATAAAGTATATCTCTGGATTATAATCAGGACAAACATCAATAACCTCTAATGCATAATCTTCAGCAAGTAAGATTTCACCTTGAGCTAAATATAAAATCGAGAATATCCTATTAATTTCTGGATTATCTTTATGATATTTCAGCTGTTTCTTTAATATCTTCTGTGCTTTATAATGATTTTTCTTCATAATTAAATTATAAGCACGATTACAAACTCGCTTTATCTTCTTGTTATTGTTATAACAATCCTGCGGGTAACTGGACAATGCGATAAATAAAAAAAATATAGAAAATAGAGCTCTCATACTTAACTAGAAAATTCTTCAGGAACCAGAGTAAGCTGACCTTCAGTAGATGCAACTACTGTTGCTACTGTTGCATCACCTGTAACATTAACAACTGTACGTAACATGTCAAGTATTCTGTCAACTGCAAAAATAAGCGCAATACCCTCTGGATCAATTCCAATAGAAGATAAAACAATAACTAACATAACCATACCGGCACCTGGAACAGCAGCTGATCCTATTGAGGCTAAAGTTGCTGTAAGTACAATAGTTAATTGAGCAGCTAAATCTAGATCATACCCGAATGCTTGAGCAATAAAAACTGCTGCAACAGCCTGATACAATGATGTTCCATCCATATTTATAGTTGCCCCTAACGGTAACACAAAAGAAGAAACCTCTTTAGAGACTCCAAGATGCTCCTCGCACCTTTCCATAGTTACTGGCAAAGTAGCTGCAGATGAGCTAGTTGAAAATGCTAACATCTGCGCAGGAGAAATCGCTTTAAAAAAGTTAAAATATCTTACTTTAGTAAATATACTTAAAATAAATGGATAGAAAATTAAAATCATAAATAACAGACCAACAATAACAGTAATAGAATACATTCCAAGAGCAATAAAAAGATCATTACTTCCACCAAAATCAACAACCAAGCCTGCTAAAAGTGCAAACACTCCATATGGAGCCATAAGCATAATTATATCCACAATCTGTAAAATAATATCATTTACCCCATCGAAGAAACCCTTTACATAGATTGTCTTCTCTTTAGGAATCATAACCATAGAAATACCAAATAATAGAGCAAAAAATATAACCTGTAACATATTACTATTTTTACTACTAGCCTCTATAAAGTTACTAGGAACCATATCTACTATAAATTGCAGTGGACCTTCTTCATTAACATTACTAGCTGCAGATATCTTTTTATCAGCTTTAGACGCATAAGTTTCTTTTAATTCAATTCTTTTCTCTTCTGAAAAAGTGTTCCCTGGCTTAACTAAATTTACTAGAAACAAACCAATTGTTACAGCTAATACAGTAGATGTTAAATAAAATATAATTGTTTTACCGCCAATTCTCGAAAGCCTTGAAATATCAGATAAGGAGGCTACACCTTTAATCAAAGAAGCAAAAACTAAAGGAACTGCTATTAATTTTAGTAGATTTACAAAGATAGTACCCCAAGGTTTTATCCAATCATTAGTAAAAGAAATTAAACCTAATTTATTAGCTAATAAACCATATAAGACTCCAAGTATCACCCCAATTATTATCTTCCAATGTAAAGCTATGTTTTTCATAATTTTTAAATTTTATTAGTTAAACTTATTAAATAGTTATCCAATAAGGTAATAGCTAGCATAGATTCTACGATTGGAACTGCCCTAGGTACAACGCAAGAATCATGTCTACCTTTAGCCTCTATAATGACTTTTTTTCCTTTAATATCTATACTATCTTGTTTTTGACTAATAGTTGCTACTGGCTTAAACATTAACTCACAGTAAATATCATTTCCGTTACTTATACCACCTTGGATACCACCAGAATAATTTGTTTTAGTCTTTCCATTAACATCAATAATAATGTCATTCGTTAAACTTCCTTTACTAGAAGATATATCAATACCACCATACCCATACTTAAAACCATGAACAGCATTAATACTAAGCATTGCTCTTCCAATTTCTGAATGAAGCTTATTAAATACTGGTTCACCCAAACCAGCTGGTACACCCCTTGCAACTACTGTTATTTCTCCTCCAATGGTATCTCCACTCTTTTGATTATTTTCTATTTCAGATATCATCTTTTTTGCAAGTAAAGAATCGGGGCACCTAACAATATTATTATATGTAACTGACAAATCTAGATCACCATAACATTTATCTAATTTAATACTACCAACTGCACTAACATAGGCATTTATATCAATACCAATACATTTTAGTATCTGTAGAGCAATTGAGCCACCTACTACTCTACAAGCTGTTTCTCTAGCAGATGACCTTCCTCCACCTCTATAATCTCTCAATCCATATTTTATATGATATGTAAAATCAGCATGTGATGGTCTAAATGTTTTCTCAATATTGGAATAATCTTTACTCCTAAAATCTTCATTCTTAATAATAAAACCAATAGGAGTTCCAGTAGTTTTTCCTTCAAATATACCAGATAAGAATTCTACCTTATCTGACTCTTTTCTTTTAGTTGTAATATCTGATTGACCAGGTTTTCTTCTATCTAATTGTTTTTGCACTAGATTAATGTCAATAATTATTCCAGCTGGACAACCATCTATAATTCCCCCAATTGCCTTACCATGAGACTCGCCAAAAGTAGTTAGTTTAAAGATGTGTCCAAAAGTATTTCCCATAGTGAGCAAATATACAATAATGATTGAAGTGAATTTTGTATTTTTGCATTATCAAACTAAGTATATGAAAACTGTTATTAAGAATATTGCAGAACTAGTTCAAACAGAGAAGAATTCTAGAAGATGGGTCTCTGGCAATGAAATGAAAAAGCTGAATACAATTAAAGATGCATTCATAGAAATTGAAGATGGAATTATTACAGCTTTTGGAAATATGGAAAATTGGACTGGAATCGATAATTGGAATGATACTCATATAATTGATGCAGAGGACGGAATAGTTTTCCCTTCCTATTGCGACAGTCATACACATCTAATATTTGCTGAGAACCGTCAAAATGAATTTGTTGATAAAATAAATGGATTAACTTATGAAGAAATTGCTAGTAATGGTGGTGGTATTTTAAATTCAGCCAAAAAACTTCAAATAACTTCTGAAGATAAATTGTTTGAAGATGCGTTAGTACGTCTAAATGATTTAGTAAAAATAGGAACTGGAGCTATAGAAATAAAAAGCGGATATGGACTTACTATCGAATCTGAAATTAAAATTCTTAGAGTAATAAAAAGAATGAAAGAAATTTCGGATGTCACAATAAAAGCAACATTCCTAGGAGCACATGCTGTACCAGAGAAATATAAAAATGACAAAGATGGATATGTAGATTTATTAATAGATAGAATGCTACCACAAATTTATGAAGAAGAATTAGCTGATTACATAGATGTTTTTTGTGAGAAAGGATACTTTAATATTAATGACACTAGAAGATTACTCACTGAAGCAAAAAAATATAATCTTCAAGCCAAAACACATGTTAATCAATTTAATGCTATAGGTGGCGTAAAAACATCTGTAGATTTAGGAGCATTATCTGTAGATCATCTAGAAATAATGAAAGATGAAGATTACGAAGTATTAAAGGGGTCATTATGTATGCCTACTGCTCTCCCTTCATGTTCCTTCTTTCTAGGAATTCCATATGCGCCAGCAAGAAAAATAATTGATGAAGGACTCCCACTAGCTTTAGCTAGCGATTACAATCCAGGCTCATCTCCATCTGGGAATATGAATTTTGTAGCTTCTTTAGGCTGTATTAAAATGAATATGACACCAGAAGAAGTAATAAATGCAACAACTATCAATTCAGCTTACGCTATGGGTATAGAAAAGGAATTAGGAAGTATATGTATTGGAAAAAAAGCTAATATATTTATAACCAAGACTATTTCAGACTACAATTTATTACCTTATAGCTTTGGGCACAACTTAATTAAAAAAGTAATTATTAACGGAAAGATAATTAAATAACAAAACAGAATGAGGAAAATAATTGAATGTGTACCAAATATATCTGAAGGAAGCGACATGGAAAAAATAAAGACTATATCAAATGTTGTAGAACAGATTGATGGAGTGAAACTTTTAAATGTAGACCCTGGTAAAACTACCAATAGAACAGTAATTACATTTGTAGGAGAACCGCAAAATGTAATTGATGCTGCATTTCTATTAATTCAGAAAGCACAAGAACTAATTGATATGAGCAAGCATATTGGAGAACATCCAAGAATGGGGGCAACTGATGTCTGTCCAATTGTTCCAATTCAAGGAATTAGTATGGAAGAGTGTGTAGAGTGGGCTCATAAATTAGGAGAAAGAGTTGGAAGAGAGCTAGGTATCCCTGTATATCATTATGAGGCTGCTGCAAAAGAAGAAAAAAGAAAAAATCTTGCAAACTGCCGTTCAGGAGAATATGAAGGTTTATCAGAGAAATTAATTAATCCTGAATGGAAACCTGATTTTGGACCTGCAGAATTCAATAATTCAGTTAAAAAATCAGGTGCTACTTCTATATCTGCTCGTGATTTTCTAATAGCTTACAATATAAATCTAAATACAACATCAACTAGGAGAGCAAATGCAATTGCATTTGATATTTGTGAAGCAGGTAGAGTAAAAAGAAAAGGAGGACTTCTAGATGGTGAAATAATGAAGGATAAGGAAGGTAATAAACTAACAACTCCTGGTATTTTTAAAGATGTAAAAGGAATAGGCTGGTATATTGAAGAATATGGAGTAGCCCAGATATCATACAACCTTACTAATATTAACACATCTCCACTTCATAAAGTATTCGACAAAACATGTGAACGTGCTCAATTAAGAGGTTTACGCGTAACAGGGTCAGAATTAATCGGACTTATTCCAAAAAAAGTTCTTATTGACGCAGGAAAATACTTTCTAAAGAAACAAAAAAGGTCTATTGGTATCCATGAAGATGAAATTGTTAAGATAGCGATTAAAACATTAGGATTAGATGAGCTTACTCCCTTTAACCCAAAAGAAAGGGTAATAGAATATATTCTTGAAGAAAATAAAAAACCATTAATTAATATGTCATTAGCAGATTTTGCAAATGAAACAGCATCTGAAAGTCCAGCTCCTGGAGGTGGATCAATATCAGCATATTGTGGAGCGATGGGGGCAGCTTTAGGAACAATGGTTGCTAATCTTTCAGCTCATAAAAGGGGTTGGGATAACAGATGGGAAGAATTTTCAAACTGGGCAGAGAAAGGTATAGAATTCCAGAATACTTTGTTAAATCTTGTAGATGAAGATACAAATGCTTTTAATAAAATTATGGATGCTTTCCGTTTACCAAAAGATTCTGATGAGAAAAAGATTATAAGAGAACAAGCAATACAATTAGCAACAAAAAACGCTATTCTTACTCCATATAGAGTTATGGAAACTGCATTTGCATCAATGGAGTTAATGAAAGCTATGGCTGTAACTGGAAACCCAAATTCAGTAACTGATGCTGGAGTCGGGGCGTTATGTGCAAGAACTGCTGTAATTGGAGCTTTCCTCAATGTTAAAATAAATTGTGGAGATTATAAGGATAAGGATTTTGTAGAAGAGATATTAAAAGAAGGACAACTATTAGTAGATAAAGCACGTAAATTGGAAGATGAAATTTTAATGATAACAAATAAAAAGATTTAAAAATAAATTATACTTTTACAGATATATTTTCGTTCTAGCATAAAACAATATAATTTAACTTATTATGAAAAAACTAAAAATCTTATCTAGCATTTTAATTTTCTTTTTTGCTATATCATCAATTCAAGCGCAAAAAACTGTAATCAAGAAGAACAACAATAAAACTGTAATCAAGAAGAACAACAATAAAAAAGGCGTTTTAAAAGGAACAAGACACAACACTAATAAAAAAGTTGTAGTAAAAGGAAATAATAGAAAAGTTATCTTAAAAGGAAATAAACACAACACTCATACAAATCATCAAGGTAATAAAAAAGTAATTGTAAAAAAGAATAGAAAAAATGTTATTGTTAAAAAACCTTTACGCCCTAAACATATTAAAAGACCATTTCTCAAAAGAAAAGGTTTTGTTTGGATACCTGGATTTTGGCAATGGACAGGATTTACTTATATTTGGACCAATGGATTTTGGGAAAGACAACGAATTGGATACAGTTGGTGTGAAGGATATTGGGAAGCTACACCTTTTGGCTTTTTTTGGGTAGAAGGTTATTGGTGTGAAGTTTATTAATTTTATAAAAAAATGAAAAAAATGAAAAAAATAATCTATTTAGGAATCGCAATTATATTTACTATGGCATCTTGTGATAAGGAAAGTGAAACTGGTGGTTGCCTTGATCCTCAAGCAATAAATTACCAAAGTTGGGTAGATTATGATGATCGTTCATGTCTATATGAATGTGATGATCAATATGCAACCAATTACCTAGTCACAACTACTTATCCGGTATGTGAATATGAAGCAGATGTTGTGTTTTTTCTTGATGAATTTGCAGCCCAAGAATTCACAAATCAGAATATACCATATTTAGATGTCTATGTTGGTAATACATTAGCTGGATCAATGCCTACAGATACAGCTTTTGTAAGTACAATTACTTGTGAAGACACAAATCCAGAACCAGTACACTTTATTTACCAATGGGAAAATGAGCAATCAACAGATATGACATGGACAGTTAGAGATGGAACAGGTGAAATATGGTATAATGGAACAGATCAATTATTATGCAATAATTGTCGATCCATACAATTAACCTGGAGTATGATTAAAGCATATAGAGAATCACATTAGTAAATTAAGAACTGATATCCTCATATATAAGATTTGCTAGCCTTTTAGATGCTCCTGTATTACCCAATTTATCTTCTAATTGATTATACTTATTTATAATAATATCTCTATTATCATCATCTAATATATTTGATAATGATTGGGTTAGTGATTTCTGATTCAGCTTATTTTGAATTAATTCTGTTACTACCAAAGAATCCATAACAATATTAACTAATGAGATATATCTAGTTCTAACCAATAATCTGGAAATTATGTAGGATAAAAAATTAGTTTTATAACAAACTACTTGAGGAACTTTAAATAAAGCAGCTTCCAGAGTTGCAGTACCAGAAGTTACAAGTGCAGCTTTAGCAGTTGACAAAACTCCATATGTTTGATCATTAACAATAATAACATTTTTTTTACCTACTATTTTTCTATAAAATTCCTGTTCTATGTTATCAGTAGCAGCTATAATAAACTGAAACTGATTAAAATTATCAACTATAGATAACATAGTTGGCAAAATCTGACTAATTTCTTGTCTTCTACTACCAGGTAGTAAAGCAATAATATCCTTATTAGATTCTGTGAATAGATTGTAACTTTTCTTATTAATCTCGTCAATTAATGGATGTCCAACAAAATCAACATTAAAATCATGCTTTCTATAAAATTCTTTTTCAAAAGGCAAAATCACAAACATCTTATCAATATTCTTCCTTATCTTTTTAATCCTACTTTCATTCCAAGCCCAGATTTGTGGAGATATATAATAATGAATCTTTATATTATTAGACTTTGCAAAATCAGCAATCCGGAAATTAAACCCAGGATAATCTACAAGAATAAGCACGTCAGGATTAAATTTTAAAATATCTTTTTTACAAAATGATATATTACGTAAAATAGAAGGTAAATTTATAAAAACCTCCCAAAAGCCCATAAAAGCTAGTTCTTTAATATCCTTTACAATATAAGCGCCTTGTTCTTTTAATTTTTTACCACCCCAAGCCCTTATTTTAATATCCTTATCTTTTTCTCTTAATTCTGCAACCATATTAGCCGCATGCATATCTCCAGATTTTTCTCCTGAAATAATATAATATTTCATTATAATAATTTCATTATCATAACAACAAATGCATACAGTAAAGTTGCTAATAAGATTCCTTTTGCAGACATTTCTCTATTCGTTCTTAAATTCATAAAAAAGATGAGTAGATTAATTAAAACACTTAAACTGATAACATGTGCTATTTTATTTATCTCAACTAATTTATTAATTGTTTGCAATACATCTGCCTCTAAATAAAAGGCAACATATACAACAAAAGCTACTAAGGGTGCAATAACACCAACTAATGTTCCTTTTAGAAAATCTTTATTCATTATCAATCCAATTATTTAGCTCTGAAATAGCGTGATAAGCTGTCACGTCATATTGAACAGGAACTACTGAAACAAAATGATTCTCTAGTGCTTTTTCATCGGAATCTTCTCCCTTATCATAATTAACAAATGTACCCGTTAACCAATAATATATTCTACCATTAGGATCCTTCCTCTGATCAAATTCTTCTACCCAATTTGCTTTTGCTTGTCGACATATTTTAATTCCTTTAATTCTATCACTTACTTTAGATTTTGGAATATTAACATTAAGACATACCCCATCAGGTAAACCGTTTTTTAGAACAGACTCTGTTATCTTACGAATATATTTCTCACTTTCACGAAAATCAGCATCATGAGAAAAATCTAAAAGAGAAAAGCCAATGGACGGTATTCCTTCAAGTGCTCCCTCAACTGCTGCTGACATTGTTCCTGAATAGATTACATTAATGGAAGAATTTGAGCCATGATTAATACCTGAAACACATAAATCCGGCTTTCTATTTAATATCTCATTTACAGCTAATTTAACACAATCTACTGGGGTACCACTTACTGAATATTCTTCCTGCGGACCATCATCAATAGTTACCTTATCACATCTTATTGTTGCATTTATAGTGATCGCATGTCCCATTCCTGATTGTGGTCCATCTGGAGCTACTACCACTACATCTCCAAAATCAGACATAATTGATATTAATTTACGAATACCCGGCGCAGATATACCATCATCATTTACAACTAAAATTAATGGTTCTTTCATTCTAATACTTTTTAATACAACAAAACTACTATAATATTGTTGTAATGAATAATAGATTTTTTCTAATTTTGCATCGAACTAAAATAAATTAATAATGATCTGGATTATAGTGATTGCCTTTATGGTTATAGGTGGGATTGTGAGTGGAAAGCTAAAAAGTAAATTTAAACAGTATAGTAAGATTTCTATTACTTCTGGGATGAATGGTAAAGAAATTGCAGAAAGGATGCTTTTAGATCATAATATATCAAATGTGAAAATTGTTTCTGTACCAGGAAAATTGACAGACCATTATAATCCATTAGATAGAACAATTAATTTAAGTCCAGATGTATACCAAGGAAGACATATTGCTGCTGCTGCTGTAGCGGCACATGAATGTGGTCATGCAATACAACATGCGTCAGCATATAATTGGTTACAAATAAGATCTCAAATGGTACCAATTGTATCGTTAAGTGGAAAAATGATGAATATTATTTTTATTTTAGGAATCTTTGGAGCTAGCATTCTTCATATTTTTTCTTTCTATCAATTAATTATGGCAATCATATTTTTTCAAGCAATGATAACAATCTTTAGTTTAATTACGCTCCCAGTTGAATTTGATGCAAGTAAACGTGCTTTAATATGGTTAAGATCATCAGGAATATCTAATGAAAAAGAAATATTTCTAGCAAAAGATGCACTTAAATGGGCAGCTAGCACATATGTTGTAGCTGCAATAGCAGCAGCAACATATCTTTTATATTATATATCTTTATTAAGAGACTAAACCCAAAAATAAACTATCAAAAGAATATTTCTAATATTATCTGGAATTATATTATTGTATGTAATAGGAAGTTTACCTAGAATGTGAAGATGCTTGGTACTCATTTTGGAGCGAAATACCTGAACTACTTGCGCCATTTGTGTTTTATGCAATAGCTGTTCCAATTTTTATTTTAATACTAAAATTTAAGCATAAAAATTAATTAAATAACTCTTGTAACTTATTTATTACAAAATCAATATCTTCTTTAGTATTATATTTACTAAATGAGAATCTTAAACCAGGCCTTTTACTATCTGGGTCAATCGCCGTTAAGACATGTGAGCTCTTACTTCCTCCAGAAGCACAAGCACTTCCTCCACTACATGCAACACCTAATATGTCAAGATTAAATAATAACATCTCTGAAATCTCTGATTCTGGGAAATTTACACTCAATACAGTATATAGACTATTATCCATATCAGTACATTTAGCATAAAAATTTACCTCTGGCATTTCATTCTTGAATTTATCAATCATATATAACTTCAGACCTTTAATATATTTTATCTCTTCTTCTAAATTTTCATATGCCATTTCCATAGCCATTGATAAAGCAGCAATACCATATATATTCTCAGTTCCTGCACGCATATTTCTCTCTTGCGCACCACCTCTTAATAATGGTTTGATTTGAATTCTATCAGATATATATACAAATCCAATTCCTTTAGGACCATGAAATTTATGTGCTGAAGCAGCCATAAAATCAACATGAAGCTTTTGCATGTCAAAAGGAAAATGTGCAATAGTCTGTACTGTATCAGAGTGAAAAATAGCATCATAATCTTTACATATATTACCAATTAGCTCAATATCTTGTAGAGTTCCTATTTCATTATTTGCATGCATAATTGAAACAAATGATCTAGGGTTATCTTGTAATAACTTATTAAGATGATTGGTACAAATAACTCCATCTTTATCAAAATCTATATAAGAAAGCTTTATCTTTCCTTCAGCTGCTAAATCTTCAAGAGGGTACAAAACTGCATGATGAGAAAGTTTTGAGGTTATAGCATGCTGTATATTATGATCATGAATACCACATTTTATTGCCATATTATCTGCTTCAGTACCACCTGATGTGAAGAAGATAGAACCTGGAGAAGTATTTAATAAACCAGCAATTGTTTTTCTAGCTTCTTCAACAATTATCTTTGATTCTCTTCCAAAGGAATGAACTGAAGATGGATTGGCAAAATTTGATTTCATCATTTTGCTGATCATATCAATTATTTCAGGTGCTACTGGTGTAGTTGCGGCATTATCTAAATAGACTCTTTTCATTAAATTATATTATTTATTTCATTTATCATATTATTAGCGAAAGAATGCGCCTCATGTTCTTGTTGACTCTCAGCATATATACGAATTATAGGTTCAGTATTAGATTTTCTAAGATGGATCCAGCCATTTTCAAAATCAATCTTCAAACCATCAATTTTCGTAATCTTTTCATCCTTATATTTTTCACTTAAGACAGAAAATATCTTCTCAATATCAATATCAGAACTTAATTGAATCTTATTCTTTGATATATAATAGTTTGGATACATACCTCTTAGTTTACTAACAGACATCTTACTTTCAGCCAATTGAGTGAGAAATAAACCTATTCCTACTAGAGCATCTCTCCCATAATGTAGTTCAGGGTAAATTACACCTCCATTTCCTTCACCTCCTATTATTGCATTGATCTGTTTCATCTTCTCAACAACATTAACTTCACCTACAGCTGACGCTTCATAGCTACAATTATATTTATTAGTAATATCTGAAAGAGCTCTAGTAGATGAAAGATTTGAAACAGTATTTCCAGGATTCTTACTAAGAACAAAGTCAGCAATAGATACTAAAGTATATTCTTCCCCAAACATACTGCCATCTTCACATACAAGTGCTAATCGATCAACATCTGGATCAACAACAATTCCAAGATCAGCATTATTTTGAACAACTACTTTAGATATTTCATTAAGGTTTTCAGGTAATGGTTCTGGATTATGCGGGAAGTTACCATTAGGATCACAGAAAATCTTTATGCAATTAACTCCTAATCTTTCTAGCAATCTAGGTACCATAAAGCCTCCTGTAGAGTTAACTGCATCAACAACGACAGTGAATTTTGACGATTTAATTAAATCAATATCAACTAGCCCTAAATTTAAAACTGCATCTATATGCTTATCATTATAACTATCATCAAATATATATTTACCTATAGAATTAATATTAGAGTATGAAAAATTATCATTATCAATTAAATTTAATAAGTCATTACCATCCTTTGCAGATAAAAACTCACCTTTTTCATTTAAAAGCTTTAGAGCATTCCATTCTTCCGGATTGTGACTTGCTGTGATTATTATACCACCTGCAGTACTCTCTAATTGAACTGCAACCTCGACTGTTGGTGTAGTAGATAGTCCAATGTCAATAACATCAAAACCACAACCAATCAATGTGCCTGTAACAATATTACTTACCATTATACCAGATTTACGAGCATCACGACCAATTATGATTGTGTTAGAATCTGTATTCCTTTTCCTAATAAATGAAGCATATGAAGTTGTGAAACGTACTATGTCTAAAGGAGAAAGTGAATCACCAACATCACCTCCTATTGTCCCTCGAATACCAGAAATTGACTTGATTAATGTCATAAATATAAAACTATTTAGTGCTACAAAATTAAAACAATAATCTAAGAAACTCTATATTTGTAAAAATTAATTATTATATATATTTCAATGAATTTCTATCTACCTAATATTCCTAAAAGAGCAAAAAAACCTCGAGAAAATGGCTTAACCATGGTTATGGATAGAGGCTTAAGTATTAATGATACGAAGAATTTTATTGATATGTGTTTACCCCATACTGATATTGTTAAACTTGGCTTTGGAACATCTGCGGTTTCACCACATGTTAGAGCAAAGATAGATCTTTACAAAGAAGCAGGGTTAATGGTATATATAGGCGGTACACTTTTTGAAGCATTTGTTATTAGAGATATGTTTAAGGAGTATATAGAACTCTTAAGAAAATGGGACTTAAGTATGTGTGAAGTATCAGATGGTAGTATTGTGATAAGTCATGAAGAAAAATGCAGTTATATAAAGGAATTATCTGAAGAGTTTAAGGTTGTTTCTGAAGTTGGTTCAAAAGATCAAAATAAGCTAATTGCTCCCTACAAATGGATTGAGTTAATGCAAGAAGAATTAAAAGCGGGTTCCTGGAAAGTTATTGCTGAAGCACGTGAGGCAGGTAATGTTGGTATCTTCAATAGGGCTGGAGATGTACGTTCAGATCTAATTGATGAGATCTTAACAAAAATACCAAATGAAGATATTTTATGGGAGGCGCCTAAAAAGCATCAACAAGTATGGTTTATAAAACTATTAGGCCCTAATGTTAATCTTGGCAATATTGCTTGGGATGAAGTCATTCCACTAGAAACTCTAAGGATAGGATTAAGAGGAGACACATTCTTTGATTACTTAAGTAAAAAATAATGAGAAGATATTTTATTCTTTTCTTAAAAGGTATGGCGATGGGTATTGCAAATGTTATCCCTGGTGTTTCAGGAGGAACAATAGCGCTTATAACCCGCATTTACGAAAAACTGATAAACTCTCTGAAGTCATTTGATAAAAATGCATTAGAGCTACTAATATCATTAAAAATCAGGAAGTTTGTATCATATGTTAATCTTGACTTTCTGTTTGCAGTATTCATAGGTAGTATTATTAGTGTATTTAGTATTGCCAACCTATTTAAGTATTTATTTGAAGAACACCCTATACTAATTTGGGCTCTTTTCTTTGGATTAATTTTAGCATCAATTTATTATGTTGGAAAACGAATAACAGAGTGGAATAAAATTAATATTATAATTTTATTATGCGCAGCATTACTGACTTTTGGAATATCAATGATTGAACCAGCAAATGAAAACGATAATCTTTTCTTTGTTTTCATATGTGGTATTATAGGTATTTCTGGCATGCTACTTCCAGGTCTTTCAGGATCATTTATCTTAATTCTTTTAGGTAATTATGAGTTATTAATGGTAAACGCTATTGCTAATTTAGATTATATACTGTTAATAACCTTTATTCTAGGATCTATAGCTGGTCTTTTTGGCTTCTCTCATATTATATCATGGTTACTCAAAAAGCATAAAAATAAGATGTTATCATTGCTGACTGGATTTATTTTAGGTTCATTATATGTTATATGGCCTTGGAAAGAGAAAGGAAATACAGAAATAATTAATGGAGTTGAGAAGATTCTCTCATACAATTGCTATATACCTCAAGAATTAAATACTGAAACCCTTTTTGCTATTGGATTAATTATCGCAGGTTCCTTAATAGTTGTTGCTTTAGAAAGTTTTTCTAAAATTGATTAAAAATGAAAAGATTTGGATTAATTGGTGATAAACTTTCTCACTCATTCTCTAAAACATATTTCCAAGAAAAATTTAAACGTGAGAATCTAATAGGTTATGAATATCATAATTTTGAAATAGATGATATATCAATGTTAAAGAATATTATAATAAAGAATAATTTATCTGGAATAAATATCACAATCCCATATAAAGAGAGAGTAATACCATTTTTAGATACATTAACTAATGAAGCTGAAATAATAGGAGCAGTAAATACAATTCAAATAGTTAGAAATAAGCTTATCGGTCATAATACAGATATATATGGATTCACTAAAAGCTTCATTCCACTAATAAAGAAAAGAAAAAATGCACTTATATTAGGCGACGGTGGTGCCTCGAAATGTATTCAACTGGTTATGAAAAAGAATAATATTAATTTTATAATAGCAAGTAGAAATTCAAAGTTTTCAATAGATAATATATTAGAGACGCATATTAATAATCACAATATTATAATTAACACAACACCATTAGGTATGTATCCAAATACACAAACATGCCCGAATATACCCTATCATGCAATTAGCTCAAAGCATCTTGTCTTCGATTTAATATACAACCCAGAGGAAAGTCTATTTTTAAAAAAAGCTAAATTAAATAAAGCTGAAACAAAAAATGGAGCCGAAATGCTATATCTTCAGGCAGAAAAGAGTTGGAAAATATGGAATTAAAATATAAATTTGTAAAACACTAAATTTTTTATGACACCTAATTCTAAAGAAGATATAAAAATAGAAGATATTAATAATTCTGAAATAACAGAATCATCTGAAGAAAATGACTCCTATATTATATCTGAAAAAGATTTATCTTTAGTTTCTATAGAAGATTTAATAATTGAAATAAAGACTATATCTGAGAAGGATAATGTACTTTCAGTATCAAAATTAGCTGAAGAAGTAAAATCTTTCTTTTACATAAAACTAAAACAAATCCAGGGAGATTTAGAAGAAGGAAATATCACTGAAAAGGAAACTGCTCTCCATCCATATGAAATAGAATTTAAAAAACATCTCAATATCTTCAAAAGAAAGAAAGCAAAAATGCGAAGAGAAAGAGAAAATCAAGAGAAAAATAATCTGGAACAGAAAAGAAATATAATTGACGATATTTATAGTTTAACTAAAGAAGAAGAATCAATTAAGAAAACATTTGAGCAATTCAGACTTTTACAAGAAAAATGGAAAAGTATTGGACATGTTCCTATTATAGAGAGTAATAATATTTGGCAAACATATCATCATTGTGTAGAGGTCTTTTATGATTACATAAGGATAAATAAAGACTTAAGGGATCTTGATTTCCAGAGAAACTTTGAAGAAAAAACTAAAATATGTAAGAAGACAGAAGAGTTAATTAATGAAAAATCTTTAAATTCAATACACCAGAAGCTCCAGGAACTTCATGAGCATTGGAAAAATATTGGGCCAGTTGAGAAATCACAAAGAGATATAATATGGGAGCGTTTTCATAATGCTACTAAAAAATTACATAAAAAAAGAAATGATTATTTTCTTCTAAAAAAGAATGAAAGTAAACTTAATTTAGAAAAAAAGAATAAAATATGTGAACTTATAGATAATTTAACGACTAAATTACCTAATACTCAAAAACAATGGGAGAGCATATTAATAGAGAGTCAAACTCTAGAAAAGGAATGGAAGAAAATCGGGAAATTAACTAAAAAGGATAATTCAAATGCTTGGAATAAGTTTAAAAATAGTTTAAACAACATTCATCAAAAGAAAAACAACTTTTATAAAGAGAGAAAACAAAATATTAATAATGTATTGATTGAAAAAACTTCTATATGCGAGAAAGCAGAATTTTTAAGTAAAAATAAAGATTGGAAGGATACTAGTATTAAACTTATTAGATTACAAGAAAAATGGAAAAATGCTGGTTTTTCACCAAAAAAACCGACAGATAAATTATGGTCAAGATTTAGGGATGCTTGTGATGCATTTTTTAATGCTAAAAAAGAATATCTAAAAATAAAAGAAGAAGAGAAAAAAAGTAATCTAAAATTAAAACAGAATATTATAATAGAATTAAAAAAATTTAAGCCATCATCTGATTCTAAAAAAGATATTAAAACCTTAAGCGAATTCTCTAAAGCATGGAAAGAATCAGGATCTGTTCCTAAAAATATACAAAAAATAGAAAAAGAATTCTATACTCTTTTAAACAACAACTTTGAAGCACTTGAATTAGATAAGGTTCAACTAGAAAGAGAGAAGTTTATATGCAAGATAACTAGTATTAATGGTAATAAAGCAAAAATAGAAAAAGAAAAAAATCTAATTAAATCCAAGATAGATAATACTAAAAAAGATATAATTCAATATAATACTAACATATCATTCTTTGGGAAAAATAAAAAAAATGAATCATTGAGGAAGCAAGTAAATGATAAAATTAAATCTTCAGAAAAGAAAATAAAAATTCTAATAGATAAACTTAAAATAATTAACTCAAATTAATTCATGGATTTTGAATTAGTTTCCAATTTCCAACCGACCGGAGATCAACCACAAGCAATAAAGCAATTAAAAGATGGTTTATTACAGAATGAGGAATATCAAACACTATTAGGTGTAACAGGTTCTGGTAAAACATTCACTATTGCTAATGTAATAAATGAAATTAATAAACCAACACTAGTTTTAAGTCATAATAAAACATTAGCAGCTCAACTATATAGTGAATTCAAGCAATTCTTCCCTAATAATGCTGTAGAATATTTTGTTTCATATTATGACTATTATCAACCTGAAGCATATATCCCAAGTACAGGTACTTATATAGAGAAAGATCTATCAATTAATGCCGAAATAGAGAAACTTAGATTAAATACAACGTCTGCATTACTATCTGGGAGAAAAGATATCATCGTAGTTGCATCTGTAAGCTGTATTTATGGTATCGGTAATCCTGAAGATTTTAATTCAGGTAAGATTACAATTACAAAAGGAGATCTAATCTCTAGGAATCTTTTACTTCAAAAATTAGTCTCTGCACTATATTCAAGGACAAGTTCTGAACTTAATAGAGGTAACTTTAGAGTTAGAGGTGATACTATTGATGTTTTTCCTGCATATACAGATATTGCTTACAGAATACATTTCTTTGGTAATGAGATAGAGGAATTAGAGACAATTATTCCCGATTCAGGAAATGTTATCGAAAGCGTTAGTGTAGTAAGAATATACCCTGCAAGTATCTTTGTTGCTTCACAAGATAAAATTCATTCAGCTATTACAGATATCCAGAATGATTTATATACTCAAATAGATTATTTTAAAAATCTAAATCTTCATATTGAAGCTAAAAGAATTAAAGAACGTACTGAATTTGATCTAGAAATGATAAAAGAATTAGGTTATTGTTCAGGAATTGAGAACTATTCAAGATATTTTGATGGCAGGAAAGAAGGTACAAGACCCTTCTGCTTATTAGATTATTTTCATAATGACTTTATTACAGTAATTGATGAAAGCCATGTAACATTGCCACAAATTAGGGCAATGTATGGTGGTGATAGATCTAGAAAAGAAACTTTAGTAGAACATGCCTTCAGACTTCCAGCTGCGATGGATAATCGGCCATTACAATTTAACGAATTTGAGGAAATTAATAATCAAACTATCTATGTTAGTGCTACTCCAGCAGATTATGAATTAGAAAAGTGTAATGGAGTTATTGT